>Ga0256836_1000006_pt1 | contig 200632 bp, 213 predicted proteins | sample 4561380metaG_FD_185974 | JGI IMG/M metagenome (GOLD analysis project Ga0256836, IMG submission 185974) | Hydrothermal vent microbial communities from Guaymas Basin, Mexico - 4561-380 | ecosystem: Environmental > Aquatic > Marine > Hydrothermal vents | place: Mexico: Guaymas Basin | collected...
TATAACTCCTAAACTGTCAGTAAAATTGTCAGTAAAAAGCCGCTAAAATCCACTGACATTTTTGATTTTTAGTTTTAGAAAATCCGATTTTATGGGGCTTTTGAAGCATTGGCGTCCCCGGTGCGATTCGAACGCACGACCCCCACCTCCGCAGGGTGGTGCTCTATCCAGCTGAGCTACGGGGACTCAATATGAAAAAGGGGGATTGAAATTATATCAAAAAAATTATTTTAATACAATAACAGCAGCTATAGCATAATCTCCGTCGTGAGAAATGGATAAATCGGCATTTTTTAAGTTAAATTTTTTAAGAGTCTCATTAGAAAAATAGGGTTTATTTTTTTCGTTTTTTAATATTTCTATATCTAAAAAATTGCATTCTTTCCCTATACCGGTGCCTATTGCTTTTGAGAAAGCTTCTTTTGCTGCCCAGTATCCGGCTATAGATTGAGGAGATTTTAAAAGTTTTATTTCTGTAGGAGATAAGAATCTATTCAAAGCTTTATCTCCGAATTTTTCTATCATTTTTTCTATTCTTTTAATATTAACTATATCAATTCCTATCATTGAATAACAAACTCCGTAAAATATACGTTTCTTATTTCTCCGGTGGATAATATTTCATTTATTTTTCTTTTTATTTCTTCTTTTAGTTTTTCTTTTCCTTTTGCCGTTTGAATTTCTTCTACGCTTTTACTTGAAAGAATTCTGATTACCAAATCTCTAATTGCCGGTAATTTCTTGTCCACTTCTTGTTGCAATTCCGGAGAATCTAATTCCAGGTCTATTTTGCATTTTAAGTATCTGTTAGCGTTATTTGAAACAAGATTTACGATAAATTGGTCTAATGGATAAATAGGACCTATTTCAGTCATATTTTTAACTTTTCTTTTTTTTTCTACTTTTTGAGGTTCTTGAGGTTGCTCCGGATTGTTATCTTCACTAAGTAGAAAATAAGCCACTAAACCTCCTACTATCAGTAAAATTATAAGTAAAACAATAATAACAATTAAAAGTAACTTACTGTTCCCACCTCCGTTATTTGATGATGATTCTTCCTGATTTTCTTGATTTTCTTTTTCTTCAGCCATTTTTCCCCTTTATTTAAGTTGTGATATAATTTTAACAAAAAAGGCTAAAATTGCTAAATAACTTTTTTTATTTTATAGGTAAAAACGTATTAAATTTTTTTGAATCTCTGGGCGACTTTTTTTTATTTCAATTAAGGGTAGTTCCTCTTTTTTTTAAAAGACCTTTTAGAGTTAAGCAAATTATAGAACAAGTTTATTTTATGGGATTCGGAAGTTTAGGGGTTATATTTTTAACTTCTTTTTTTACCGGGCTTGTAGAAGCAGTGCAGCTTTATAATGGCTTTCATAAATTTGGGGTAGAGGATTTTATGGGATATACTATTTTTCTTTCTATTTGTAAAGAGTTAGGTCCGGTTTTTGCTTCTTTAATGGTTATTAGTAGAGGGATTAGTGCATATGCGGCGGAGCTTGGAAGTATGAGAGTAACCGAACAAATAGACGCTCTTGATGTAATGGCGGTAAATTCAAAACAATATCTTATAGTGCCGAGGATACTTGGTACTATAATTTCTTTGCCTTTATTGATTTTGTTTTTTGATATGGTTGCTAATATAGGAGCTTATTTAATTTCGATTTGGACATTGGATGTAAATGGATTTACTTATATAGAAAATATAAAACAATTAGGAGAAATAAGGGATTTTTCGGAAGGAGTTGTAAAGGGAATTGTATTTGCTTATTTGATAAGTGCTATAGGTACGTATATAGGATATAATACAAAAGGCGGGGCAAAAGGGGTGGGAGTGAGTACGACTAAAGCCGTAGTAGTTTCTTCTATTATTATTTTTATAACGGATTATATTATTTCAGCATTATATCTTATAATATAAAAAAGAAGGGTTAATCCTTCATTCTTCTAAGATAAGCCGGAGCATCTAAAGAATTAGGGTCTATCTCTATTCCACCTGAAACTTTTTTTACAAAATTTTGCATAATTTCTTCTTTTTTCTCTTCAACAGGCTTTTTTTCGTTTTTGCTTTTTTCAAATCCGGTTGCAACTATTGTTACTTTAATTTCATCTGGTGCAAGAGAATTATCGGTTGTTGTACCGAATATGATATCAGCATTCATATCTGCTTTTTCATAAATTGTATGCATACCTTCGTCAATTTCCGCTAGAGGGTAATCGTCGTGTAGTGTAAAGTGTACAAGCACTCCCATTGCTCCGTCAATTGAAAGATTATCAAGCAGAGGCGATTCAATAGCTTTTTTAATAGCATTTAAAGCGGCGTTTTCACCTTTATCGCTACCCATACCCATTAAAGCCAGACCTTGGTATGACATTACTGTTTTTAAGTCGTTAAAGTCTACGTTAATATCGTTTTCAGAGTAGCTAATTACCATATTCGAAATACCGCTTACAGCTTGGTACAATACATCATCCACTAAAGCAAAAGCGGCTCTTCTTCCGGCTTTTCTATCAATAATAGTTAAGAGTTTTTCGTTTGGAATAACAACTATTGAATTTGCTTCTTTTTTAAGTTCTTCCGTTCCTTCTTCTGCTAGTCTTTGTCTTTTAGGTCCTTCAAATGGGAAAGGCTTTGTAACAACACCTACAGTTAAAGCTCCGATTTCTTGAGCGGCTTTAGCTATTACCGGGGCTGCTCCGGTACCGGTACCTCCACCCATTCCGGCAGAAATAAATACTAAATCAGCTCCGTTTAACGTTTCTTTTATCTCTTCAAAACTCTCTTCTGCAGCTTGTTTTCCGATTTCAGGTTTCATTCCGGCACCAAGTCCGTTGGTTAGTTTTGCACCTAATTGAATTTTTTTGTGTGCTTTGCTGGTTTTTAAGGCTTGAATATCAGTGTTTGCAGCTATTAGTTCTACACCTTTTATTTCTTTTGAAGCAATATGATTTATCATATTGTTTCCACCACCACCTACACCTATTACTTTTATGTTTGGTCCGTCGATTGTTTCGTTTATTTTAAATAATTCGCTCATTGTTCACCCCTTAAAATAGATTATTTAGCCAGTTTATAAATTTTTTAATCGGATTAATGTCTTCTTTTTGTGCTATTCTTGCTAGGTCCTCCTTTTCGTTTTTTTTAGGTTCTTGTTGTACAGGTATTTGAGGTTGTTGAATTTCTTCAATTGTCTCTGTTACAAATTGTTGATTTGAGTCTTTTTCATATTTGCTGCTTTTATCGGTAGCATACATTAATAAACCTATAACGGTTGAAAATTCCGGTTTTTGAAGGTTTTCAACCAGGCCGTCTATAATTTTCGGTTTTCCAAGTCTTACCGGATGTCCTTCAAAAAATTGAGACGCTATCTCTTTTACGTTATAAAAATTCGTAAATCCTCCTGTTAGTACGATACCGGCACCTATTTGAGAGTCTAAGTTACTTCTTTGAATTTCTTTGTTTAGAAGCAAAAACGTCTCTTCAACCCTTGCACTTATTACTTGAGTGATTGTGCTTAAAGAGGCTTTTTGTTTTTCGTTGTCGCTTCCTATTACTGATATTTCGATTAAATCTTCGTTACTTTTGATAAGTTCTTCAAAATGGGTTTTTATATATTCGGCTTCGCTAGGTTTTGTATGTAAAGCCATTGATAAATCACTTGTAATATGATGGCTTCCTACTGCTAAGAAGTCTATATGTCTTAGAGCTTTATTTACAAATATAGCCGTATCGGATGTTGATGCACCTATGTCTATTACTGCAACGCCTAGTTCTTTTTCGTCATCGTTTAAGACTGCAAGTGCACTGGCATATCCTGCATTTACTATATTTAAAATTTCTATACTGGCTTGTTGGAAAGTTTTTTTTAGGTTTTCCATTCCGGATTTTTTAGCCAAGATTATATGTAAAGAGACTTCAAGTCTGCTTCCCGTCATTCCTTGTGGGTCGTCTATTTCCGTTAATTCGTCCACTTTAAAATTATAAGGAATCGCCTGTAATACTACATAATCTTGAGGTATGTCGGCGTTGTATAAAGCATTTTGTATGGCTCTGTTTATCTCTTTTAGATTTATTTCGTTTTCCGGAATATTTACAACGCCGTTACTTGTAATACTTTGGGTATAGGCAGAAGATATCGAAACTATTGCTTTATTGATATCGATTCCTGCGATTCTTTTTGCGTGGGCTACCGATTCTTTTATAGATTTTACGGTTTCGTCTATATTTACGATAGCTCCTTTTTTGACTCCGTTTGATTTGGAAATTCCTACTCCACTTATTGAAAGTTTTTCTTTGTCATAGTTGGCAATAACGGCTATTGTTTTAAAACTTCCTACATCAATGGCTAATATTTGTTTCAATTTTATTCCTTTATTTAAAATTCACCTGACGTATGGTTGTGATATTTAATTTTTTTGATAAATCGTTTATTAAATCGTTAAATAATATGGCGTTTAAAATCTCTTCGGCTTTTTTCTCCACTTGAGGTTTGTATTTTTCATATTTCTTTTTATCCAGCAATTTTTGTTCCTTAATGTTATATAGAACTGCTTTTAAAGGTTTACCCGGTGTTTGTACTATAATATAGTCTTTTGATTTTTGAGATTCAAATTCTTTAAATAAAAACATAACTGATTCTTGAGAAGATAATCCTTTTATTTTATTGAAATCATATTTTGTTACGAATCCTATATTTTTACCTTTAAAATCTTTTAGCATTTCTTGAGCCGTTTTTTTAAGATTGTTTATCGATTTTTGAGCCATTAGTTCTTTAATTACGTAAGGTTTTGCTTTTTCATAAGGAAGGGGTTTAGGTTTTATTTCTTCTACCAATTTTGCACTTATATATTTATTATCGGTTATAAAAGGTTTTAGATAACCTTTGTTTATAAAAGTTAACATTTTATCAAGAGGAATCGTATCATTTTGTAAAGGCAAAGTTATTAATTCATAATTTTCTTTACCTTCTTTTAGTTTTTTATACGCTAAAATCGCCGTTTTTCTGTTTTTTTGTGCGAGTACGTCAAATTTTACTTGGTTTTTTGCTTTTTCAAAAGGAAGAATTTCCCCTTTTTCGTTTTTATATTCGTTTTTGTGTTCGTTGTAGTATGTTTTTAGTTTCTCTTCGCTTACTTTACCTTTTAAAGGAATTTTAACTATTGCTACTTTAAACATTTGAGGAGATTTGAACTTGTCTTTGTTTTTTTCCCAGAAAGATTTTATTTCGTTTTCGCTTAATTCTACTTTTATGGAGTTTTGGTTTATTATTTTAATATCTAGGTTGTCTGCGTTAAACAAAGCACTTGCGTTTGATATTAAAAACGTTTTTGAAGGTTTTAGGTGTAAAGAGTTTAATAGTTTTTGAATTAAAAGGTCTTTTTTTAAGTTAGCTTCGAAAATAGCCGGTTTTTCTCCTATCGATTTTAGATAGTTAAAATAGTTTTGTTTCGTTTTGAAAGTATTTAATATATACTCAGCTACTTCTTTGTCCGTTACGTATAAGCCTATATCTTTTGCAAAAGCTCTTAAAATTCCTGCTTGTATAGCTGCTTGAAAGGCTTCTTTTTTAAGTCCTATTTTTTCTGCCGTCGCTTCGTCCAGTTTGCCGTTTAGTTTTTGGTTTTCAAGGGCGAATATTTTATTGTATTCTTTTTGTACGTCCTGGATAGAAACTTCAACGTCTCCTATTTTTATAAGGGTTGAAGATTTAGAACCGAATTGAAACTGCCCCCATCCTACAAAACCTGCACCTATAAAAGCTATAGTTGCTATCCAAATAGTAATTACCAGCCATTTTCTATGTGTTTGCATCCACTCAATCATTGTATTCCTTTTATTGCGAAAATCTACTCGATAAATGTAAACGGTAGTTTTTTATTTATTTTCATGTTTATGATATTATAATAAAAAAAAACCTCACAATAAAGGGAATTTGTATGAAAAATGCAGAAATTATGCAAAAAGATTTAAAATTTAACTGGCATCCTTGTACTCAAATGAAAGATCACGAGGTTTTACCTATTATTCCTATTAAAAAAGGCAAGGGCGTTTATTTGGAGGATTTCGAAGGCAATAGATATATAGACGCTATAAGCAGCTGGTGGGTAAATCTTTTTGGACATTCGAACGAATATATAAATCAGAAAATAAAAGAGCAGTTAAATACCCTTGAGCACGTAATTTTTGCCGGGTTTACACATGAAGGTGCTATAAATCTTAGTGAAAGGCTTTGTAAGTTAACCGGATTTGATAAGGTTTTTTATGCCGATAACGGAAGCAGTGCCGTAGAGGTCGCTATAAAAATGGCTTTTCATTATTGGAAAAACAAAGGTAAGATTAAGCCTCTTTTTTTCAGTTTGGAAAATTCATATCACGGAGAGACGATAGGAGCTTTGAGTGTAGGGGATGTGGGACTTTATAAAGATACTTATAAAGAAATTTTAATTGAAAACATTACAATCCCTATTCCTAAAGACCAGAGTGAAGAGGAAGCCGATGAGACGTTGAAAAAAGCTAGAGAAATTTTTGAAAAACACCATAAGGAGGTTTCTTCTTTAATAATAGAACCTTTAATTCAGTGTGCCGGTTATATGAAAATGCATTCTCCTTTGTTTGTTAAAGGGTTAAAGAGTTTGTGTGAGGAGTTTGATATTTTGATGATAGCCGATGAAATTGCAGTGGGGTTTGGGAGAAGCGGGAGTATGTTTGCATGCGAACAAGCCGGAATTAAACCCGATTTTATGTGTCTTAGCAAAGGGTTAACGGGAGGATATCTGCCTCTTAGTGTGGTTCTTACTACGGATGAAGTGTATAGGGCTTTTTATTGTGATTATAAAGAGCTAAAAGCCTTTTTACACTCTCACTCTTATACGGCTAATCCTATAGGTATTGCAGCTGCAAACGCTACTTTGGATATTTTCGAGAAAGATAACGTAATAGAAAAAAACAAGCAAAAATCAAAGTATATTTGGGAGAAAATGCAAAGATTTAAAGAGTTAAAAAACGTAAAAGAGATTCGTCAAACGGGAATGGTTGGTGCCGTTGAGATGATAGATTATCCGTGGTGGGAGAGAAAGGGGCTTGAAGTTTATAAATACGGACTTAAAAACGGGGTTTTACTAAGACCTCTAGGAAACGTTATTTACTTTATGCCTCCTTATGTGATAAATTATGAAGAGATAGATAAAATGATAGAAGTAGCCTTTGACGGAATTAAGAGGTTAAAATGAAAGAAGCTATAAAAAATTCCCTTTTAAATCCCATAAAACATTTTAAGCTTAGATATCTGCCTCTTTTAATGATTTATTTTGCTTATGGGGCGAGTGGAATTAGTGGGGTTGCCACTACATTTTGGGTAAAAGAGGAGCTTAATTTATCGGCAACCGCTTTAATTAGCTTGGGAGTTTGGCTTAGTATTCCATGGACTATAAAGATGGTTTTCGGGCAGCTTGTGGATAGTGTGGTAATTTTCGGCTCTCAAAGAAGGGTTTATGTTTATATAGGTGCTTTTTTAATTGCTTTTGGGACTGTTTTATTAATAGGGCTTGCCGGGGATTATGAGTGGGTAAAATTTACTTCCAAAGAAAACGTTTATATTATCTCTTCTTTTTTAACGGTTATAGGGTTTGTACTCCAGGATGTCGTGGCAGATACTATGAGTACGGAGGTTGTGGATAGAAATCAGCCTAAAGAAAAAGTGGAAGAGGAGTTGGCTTACGTTCAGATTTTGGGACGTTTGGCTATTTCTCTTGCCGGGGTGATGGTCGCCGGACTTAGCGGATGGCTTACTCAAATATATTCTTATGAAACGGTTTTTAAAATTTCTCTTATAGTGCCTTTAATTTCCATTATAGGTGTGAGTATAGTAAAACTTGATGTTGCAAAACCAAGCCCTATTAATTGTAAAATTTTGTGTGGAGGGCTTGTTTTTGCCGTTTTTGTTGTTTTTATGGGATATGCAGAGTATCAGCATTGGGATAATAGAGTGTTAAGTTTTATATTTAAACATTCCCAAGAGGTTGTATTGGTTGTTAGTTTGGGTGTTATAGTTTATATGTTGAGTTTGATTTTAAAAGATGTGAAAGAGAATATAAGAAAGTTTATTATAAAAACTGTTGTTATTATATTTGTGTATAGGGCTATGCCTAGCGTAGGTCCAGGGCTTCAGTGGTGGGAGATAGACGTTTTGCATTTTGACAAAGCTTTTTTCGGGACTTTGTCTCAAATAGGGGCTATATTATCTATTCTTGGGATGTGGCTTTTTAGTGATTTTATCGCGAAAAAACCGGCTCATTATACGTTGATTTGGTTAAGTGTTATTACCACTATACTCTTTTTACCGATTATAGGGCTTTATTACAATATTCCTCAAAGTTTGGGAATAGACCCTAAAACGGTTGCTATTATAGATACGGCACTTGAATCGCCTTTTGCTCAGCTTAGTATGATACCTCTTTTAACTCTTATTGCAATTTACGCACCCGAGGGTAAAAGGGCTACTTGGTTTGCTTTGATGGCAAGTTTGATGAATCTTGCCTTAACGGCAGGGGGAGTCTTTACTAAATATTTAAATGAAATTTTTGTCGTAAGCAGAGAAGTTGTGCAAAACGGTAATATCTTATCTTACCAGGACTATTCTCAACTTGGGATTTTGATGATAGTTGTTATAATTTTAAATATAACGATACCAATCATAACAATTTATTATCTGATGATAAGAAATAAAAATTGACTTAAAACGGACTATTAGCTATAATACTAAAAAAACTTGAGTAAAGGAGTGTAAAGTATGGCGTTTGTAATGCTTATTTTAATGAACTTAGCCGTAATGGCTTCTATTTATTTGACTATATTTTTGATTGAGACGTTTTTTCACGTAAGACTTGACGGAGGGACTATTAACGGACTTCTGATTTTATCTTTAATTGTAGGGTTTAGCGGTAGTTTAATTTCTCTGTTTATGTCTAAGTGGCTTGCGAAAATGAGTGCAGGGGTTAGAGTAATAGAAACTCCTAGCAGTGAGGCAGAGGTTTGGCTTGTGGAGACAGTGGCGAAACTTGCAAAAGAAGCAGGTATCGGAATGCCGGAAGTCGGGATTTTTGACGGACCTCCTAATGCTTTTGCTACGGGATGGAATAAAAACAACGCTTTGGTTGCAGTGTCTACTAGTTTATTTGATTTAATGGATACAAAAGAGATTGAAGGTGTTTTAGCACACGAAATCAGTCATATAAAACACGGAGATATGGTTACTATGACGCTTGTTCAGGGTGTGCTTAATTCAATTGTATTTTTTATATCAAGACTTATAGCGAATATCGTAGCACCAAAAGATGAAGAAGGTAATCCGAACCCTTTTGTGTATATGGCTATTAGTTTCGCACTTGAAATGGCTTTAAGTATTTTTGCGACGATAATAGCTATGTGGTATAGCAGATACAGAGAATATAAAGCCGATGAAGGTGCCGTTAGACTAGACGGACCGGAGGGGATTTATTATGCTCTTGCAAAACTCGGAAACATCCCGAAAGAACAAGTAGCACTTCCGGCAGAGATGAAAGCGTTTGGGATTGTTGGATTTTTAGATTTATTTAGCTCACATCCTCCTATTGAAAAAAGACTTGAGTACATTAAAGAAGTGGCAAGAAAAATGGGTTATAATGTTTAACGAAATAAAAGAGATTATCTTAAAAGCCGGAGAGATATTTAAGGAGGGGTTTTACTCCTCTAAAGATATTACCCTAAAAGGTAAAAAAGACTTGGTAACGGAATATGACGTAAAAGTCGAAGAGTTTTTAAAAGAGAGTTTTTTTAAGTTTGATTATTCTATTATTGCAGAAGAGTCGGTTAAGGATGAATTTAATAATTCTATCATAATAGACCCGATTGATGGGACTACCAATTTCGCTCATCAGGTTCCTCATTGTGCTATAAGTGTTGGGATTTATGAAGAGAAGAAACCTAAATATGCTTTTGTTTACAATCCGATTTTGGAAGAATTTTTTTATGCGATTAGAGGAGATGGTGCTTTTTTAAACGGAGAGAAGATAAAAGTGAGTGAAGGAGATTATTTTCAAAGGGCTTTAATCGCTACCGGGTTTCCTTATTCAAGTGCCGAAAATAAAGAAGACTTGGAAATAGTTGTAAATAGACTTCATAATATACTTCCGGCTTGTCAGGATATTAGAAGATTAGGGAGTGCCGCACTTGATTTATGCTATGTGGCAAGTGGGAGATTTGAAGGGTTTTATGAGATTAATCTAAAGCCTTGGGATGTTAGTGCCGGAATTTTAATAGTTGAAGAAGCCGGAGGGGCTGTTAGTAATGAGTTTGGGGAAGAGTATGATATGTTTAAAGATAAATGTATCGTTGCAAGTAATGGAAAAATCCATAAAGAGTTTTTAAGTCATCTTTGATAGATTATATCCACGTCATCCGGGAATTTAGGAGTAAAAATTTCCGGGTTTATTTTTTCGGTTGAAATATCTTTGAAATTAATTACCACTTTATTACCTATATCATCCGTATACCAAGCTTTTTTTAAGGTTTTATCGTAAATGAAATGGATTGTTTTATTGTCTATTTTCGCTATGTAGTCTTTTTCAGTTTTTTTTGCTTTTTTTATTGCTTCAAAAAGATTTAGTTTCGGTTTTTTAGATATTGTAACTTGTAAGAGCTCCGGTTCGTATACGTATACTTTGTCGTTTATCCATATCTCTTTTGTATTGGGGTAGGTGTATTTCCAAAAAACTTGCTTTGAATTAGTATAGATTTCGCCTTTATAGGTTAGTGTTTTTTTATCCGAGTAGATTTTTTGAATAAATTTTGCTTGGAAGTAGTGGGGCAAATTTAAAGCATATAGGTTTATTACCATAAGTAAGAGAATTTTTAGCTTTAGGTTTTTCATTTAACATTCCTCTTAGTGAATTTATGTTATTATAACAAAAAACTTTGCAAAGGCTTTTTGTATGGTAAGAAAAATATTTAGAAAAATATTTGGGACTAAAAACGACAGAGAATTGAAAAGATATTTTGCTAGAATAAAAGAGATTAACGAATTAGAACCGAAATATGAAAAATTGAGTGATGAGGAATTAAAAGAAGAGTTTAATAGAATCAAATCTAAAATTTTAGAAGAGATACAAAAAGAAGACTCTCAAGCCGTTTTAAATAAATATTTAAATGACGTATTCGCAATGACAAGAGAAGCTTCCAAAAGAGTGCTGGGGATGAGGCACTATGACGTTCAGTTAGTCGGTGGTATGGTTTTGCACGAAGGTAAAATCGCGGAGATGAAAACGGGAGAAGGTAAAACGCTTGTTGCGACTTTACCGGTGGTTTTGAATGCGATTTTAGGAAAAGGGGTTCACGTAGTTACGGTAAATGACTATCTTGCTCAAAGAGATGCCAATGAAATGGGAAAACTTTATGAATTTTTCGGACTTACTACCGGGGTTGTGGTAAACGGTATGGAGGATTATGAAAGAAAACAGGCTTATGCTTGTGACGTAACGTACGGAACAAATTCGGAGTTTGGGTTTGATTATCTTAGAGACAATATGGTGTTTGATATAAACGATAAGGTCCAAAGAGGTCATTATTACGCTATTGTGGATGAGGTTGACAGTATTTTAATCGATGAAGCCAGAACCCCTCTTATTATATCAGGACCGGCGAATAAAAGAGTGGAAGATTACGTAAAAGCCGACAAAGTAGCAAAACAACTTGTAAAAGACAAACACTTTAAGGTAGATGAAAAAGACAAAGTCGTGCTTTTAACGGAAGAGGGTATAAAAGAGGCGGAGAGGCTTTTTGAGGTGGATAACCTTTATACTCCGGAAAATGCAGTATTGGCTCATCATTTGGACCAGGCTTTAAAGGCTAATTATCTATTTCAAGAAGGTAAAGATTATATAGTAAGAAAAGGTGAAGTTTTAATTGTAGATGAGTTTACCGGAAGAATTGCAGAAGGGAGACGTTTTAGCGAGGGGCTTCATCAGGCATTGGAAGCGAAAGAAGGAGTGGAGATTCAAGAAGAGTCTCAAACTTTTGCCGAAACCACTTATCAAAACTATTTTAGATTGTATGAAAAACTAGCCGGTATGACGGGTACTGCCCAAACAGAAGCTACCGAATTTATAGAAATTTACGGACTTGAGGTTATATCTATTCCTACAAACAAACCCGTAGCTAGAATCGATAAAAATGACCTTGTTTATAAAACGGAAGAAGAGAAATTTGAAGCGGTTGTAAAAAAAGTAAAAGAGCTTCATAAAAAAGGTCAACCGGTATTAATAGGAACTACTAGTGTTGAAAAGAGTGAATATTTAAGCAGACTTTTAAAATATGAAAAAATTCCTCATACCGTTTTAAACGCTAAAAATCACGAAAAAGAGGCTCAAATAATTGCAGAAGCTGGAAAAAAAGGAGCTGTAACGGTTGCTACCAATATGGCAGGTCGTGGGGTTGATATTAAAATAAACGATGAGGTAAGAGAACTTGGAGGACTTTATATTATAGGTACCGAAAGACATGAAAGCAGAAGAATAGACAATCAGCTAAGAGGACGGTCGGGGCGTCAGGGAGACCCGGGAGAGAGTCAGTTTTATTTATCGCTTGAAGATGATTTATTAAGAATCTTTGGAAGCGACAGAATCAAGACAATTATGGATAAGCTTGGTATCGAAAGAGGGGAGCATATTGATTCTAAAATTGTTAGCCGTGCTATAGAAAACGCTCAAAAGAAAGTTGAAAGTATGCATTTTGAAGCAAGAAAGCATATTTTAAAATACGACGACGTCGCAAACGAACAAAGAAAAGTGGTATACGCTTTTCGTAATCAAATCTTAGATCCGAGTTACGATATTAATTCTAAAATAGATGAGATGAGGGCGGATTTTGTGGAATATATTTTGGCAGAATCAAATATTTATCCTCATTCTTTGGAAGAAGATTTTAATTTGGATAATTTGATAGCCCATTTAAAAGAGTATACTGGTATGGAGTTTAGTAAAGAAGAACTTAGAAATAAAGACTATGAGAGTTTAAAAGAGTATCTGATTAAGAGATTAAAAGAAGAGTATGAGAAAAAATTTGAAGAAGCTTTACCAGAAGATAAAGAAAAAATTCAAAGACAGCTTATTTTGCAAATACTTGATGAATCTTGGAGAGACCATTTATATATGATGGATATCTTAAAAACGGGTATAGGACTTAGAGGTTATAACCAAAAAGACCCTCTTGTGGAATACAAAAAAGAAAGCTTTAATCTTTTCCAAGAGTTAATTGAAAGAATTAAAATAGAAAGTATGAAAGTTTTGCATAATCTTCAAATCGAATATAAAACTCCGGAACTTGACGAAGATATGAATGAGTTTTTAAAGGCGTTAGAGGGGAAACATATAGATGAAATTGTGCAAAATATGCCACAAATCCCTAAAGAGATGGAAAATAAAAGCGTAGATGAGATTATGCAAGAGCTTGAAGCTCAAACGGAAATGTTAAAAGCTGAATTTGAAGCTAAACAGAGAAAAAAAGTAAAAAGAAACGACCCGTGCCCTTGTGGCAGTGGTAAAAAATACAAAGATTGCTGTGGGAAAAGCCCTAAATTTTAAGGCAAATAATGTTTATTTGCAATGAAGAAGGCAAAACTCTAAACCAACGCTTGAAGGAGGTTTTACCTTCAGTCTCTCATATGGATATGCTGGAGAGGTTTTTTGAAAACTTTTGAAAGAATTGAAAAAAGAAGGGATTGGTTTTATAGAAACTGAAACGTAAAAAATTTAAAGTTTGATATAACTATTAAAAAAGATCTAAAATGGCTATAGCAATAAAGCAAAATTTCGGTTTTGATTTTATTTCTTTATTTAATGATTTTTAAGAGGAGCTTTAAATAATTTTAAAAATAAAAGAGAATCAAAAAGAGCCGATAGATTAGTAAATTTGATATATACTTTAAACGGAAAATTAGAATAATATATAAAAGATGACGAGTTTGAAAAAATAGAAAACGAACTTACTGATATGAAATTTTTATTAGAAAATCAAATGGATAGCTTACCGAAAGAATTAAAATCTTCTTTTGAAAAATTATATGAATTTTTGGTAATGATAATATTTAATCTTTTTATGTATCAGGCAAGGCAAGAGATTGAAAATTATAGAGACTGATATATAGTTTTGTTATTTGACTTGTAAACCGGAAGTGGTGATATTTGCTTGGATAGGAAGTCATAGAGTAATTATTAAAAATTAAATTCAAAAAACTGTAAGAATTATATTTTTGAATGAGAAGAAATTAAAAATTTTTTGTAAATTGCTTAATGATTTATCAAAAAAATATAAAAAGGAAACATAATTGAACAAAAAATTCGTAAATTTTATCATAAGAAGATATCTTAGATTTGACAGGAAGCACCCGTTTATTTATATAAGTTTTATTTTGGCATTTCTTGGAATTATGACAGGAGTTGCGACTTTAATGATAGCTATGGGGATAATGAACGGAATGGATAGGGAGTTTGAGAAAAAACTCAAAGTTATGAATTATCCCATAACCGTTTATTCTTCTTTGGTAAACGTTGATGATACGCTTCTTAAAAAACTTCAAAAAAAATTTCCTAATTTCAAATATTCCCCATACATCGAAAGCAGTGCCGTAATTCAGAGTGAAGGATTGTATGGAGTTATGCTTTATGGGGTTGATTTTAAAAAAGAGTCAGAAATCAACTATATATTCAAAAAAGCCGTAAAAAACATAAAAACTCCTAAACTTTTCGATGTAGTGGTGGGTAGCAGACTTTTTGCAGATTTGGGAGTCGGGATAGGGGATAAGGTTGTTATGATATTTTCCAAGATGACCCCTTTAGGGTTTGGCGTTTCTCCTATATTGAAAAAAGTAAGAATAGCCGGAGTTTTTAATAGTGGGCTTGTGGCGTATGATAAGGGGATAGCTTATATGAATATTAAAGGTCTTCAAAGGATTCTTCATCAAGACTATTACAGTGGTATACATATTTGGAGTCCTAATCCTTTTAAAGATATAGAAAAAATCAAAAAAACAGTGCCCCCGGGTGTGGGAGTAATTGGCTGGTGGCAGCAAAACGGTAACTTTTTCGCAGCCCTTAAAATGGAAAAGAGGGCTTTGTTTTTGGTGCTTATGCTTATTATTATAGTTGCTGCTCTTAATATTATAAGTTCTCTTCTTATGATGATAATGAGTAAAAGAAAAGAGATAGCACTTATGCTAAGTCTGGGGGCTTCCCCTAAAGAGATAAAAGCTATATTTTTAAAACTGGGAACGTTTATAGGCGTAATCGGAATTATCAGTGGGGCTATACTAGGAGGTATCGGTATTTGGGTTTTAAAAACGTTTGATATTATTAAACTTCCGGTTGACGTATACGGGGTTAGCAGACTGCCGGTTGATTTAAGTTTGGTTGATTTTTGGTTGATTATTATCGGTGCTTTTGTAATAGTGATACTCTCTAGCATATATCCGGCTGTAAAAGCCAGCAAAACCGATGTACTTGAGACGCTTAGATATGAATAATTTATTATGATATAATTACGTAAAAAAGGACATTTTATGCAAGGTGCGATGACTGCTCTTATAACTCCGTTTAAAAACGGAAAAGTTGATGAAGAGACCTATGCAAAACTTATACAAAGACAGATTGATAACGGAATCGATTGGGTGGTGCCGGTTGGGACAACAGGAGAAAGTGCCACTTTAACTCACGACGAACATAAAAGATGTATAGAAATTGCCGTTGAGGTGTGTAAAAATACAAATACGAAGGTTTTAGCCGGTGCCGGAAGTAACTCTACACATGAGAGTATAGATTTGGCTAAGTTTGCCGAAAGTAAAGGTGCCGATGCGGTGCTTAGCGTTTCTCCTTATTATAATAAACCCTCTCAAAGAGGGCTTTACGAACACTATAAAGCTTTGGCAAATTCGATTGATATTCCGGTGGTGCTTTATAACGTACCGGGTAGGACGTGTAGTAATATAGAAGTCCAAACGGCTATAAGACTTTTTAATGATGTGGAAAATATTGTAGCTATTAAAGAAGCGACAGGTAAAATAGAAAACGTAGTAGCTCTTTGTGCTAAAAGTGATATTGCAGTAATTAGTGGGGATGACGCTATTAATTATCCTATTATAGCAACGGGTGGTAGAGGTTGTATTTCGGTAACTTCTAATTTACTTCCCGCAAAAATAGCGGATTTAATTCATACGGCTTTAAAAGGGGACTTTGATACAAGTAGAGCTATTAATGAAGAGTTGTATGAGCTTAATAAAGTTTTATTTATAGAAAGTAATCCTATTCCTATTAAATACGCAATGTATGAAGCCGGGTTTATCCCGACGCTTGAATACAGACTTCCTTTATGCGAACCTAGCAACGAGAGTAAAGAAAAAATAAAAAAAGTTTTAGATAAATATTTATAAAATAAAAAATCAACATATGGAGTAAATAGATGAAAACGTTAGTAATTAGTGGAGCGACAAGAGGTATAGGAAAAGCAATTGCAGAGCGTTTTGCAAAAGAGGGTATCAATATCGCTTTTACTTATAATTCAAACGAAGAAATTGCAAATAATCTTGCAAAAGAGTGGAGTGAGAAATACGGCATTAAAGCAAAAGCGTATAAATTAAATATTCTTGAGCCGGAAACTTATAAAGATTTATTCAAACAAATCGATGAAGATTTTGATAGGGTTGACTTTTTTGTCTCTAATGCAATTATCAGTGGAAGAGCAGTTGTAGGAGGATTTGGTCCTTTTATGAGACTAAAACCTAAAGGTATTTGTAATATCTTTACGGCTACTGTAAACGCTTTTGTAGTAGGAGCTCAAGAAGCAGCAAAAAGAATGCAAAAAGTAGGTGGGGGAAGTATTATTTCTCTTAGTTCGACAGGAAACTTAGTTTACACTCCAAATTACGCAGGACATGGTTCTTCTAAAGCCGCAGTTGAAACAATGGTAAAATACGCAGCTGCAGAGCTTGGAAAATGGGGTATTAGAGTTAATGCCGTGAGTGGAGGTCCTATTGATACGGACGCTCTTAAAGCTTTTCCTGATTATGAAAAGATAAAAGCGGAAGTTGAAAAAAGAAGTCCGCTTAATAGAATGGGTGAGCCTCAAGATTTAGCCGGTGTTACTTACTTTTTGTGTACTGACGAAGCTAGTTGGATTACCGGACAAACTTTTATTGTCGATGGTGGAACAACGTTTGGTGGGGCTTAGAAGTGATAGTAACGGAAGACGGAATAAAGTTTTATAAATATGAGCGTTGGAAAAAAAGGTTAAAAAACGTTCCTAATATTTTGGCTTTTGTTAGGATTTTACTTGCGTTTTTGATGTATCTTTTTTTAGTCAACAAAGATTTATTCGAAGGGATTCATCCTTCTTGGCTTGATTATTTTGCAGCTTTAATTTTTGTAATTGCAAGTGTTACCGATTTTTTTGATGGATATATAGCAAGAAACTTTGATGCCAGCAGTAAGCTAGGGGAAATACTTGACCCGCTTGCTGATAAAATGCTTACTTTAGGGGCTTTTTTGGGGCTTTTGTATTTGCATAGGGCAAATGCTTGGGCTATATATCTTATAATGGTAAGAGAGTTTTTTATTACTGCTCTTAGAATAGCTATGGTTCAAGAGGGACTTAGCGTAAAAGCTTCGTTTGCAGGAAAAGTTAAAACCGTTTTTCAGATGATTGCGATAGGATTTTTACTTATGAATTGGCCGTGTGGGGAGTGTTTTTTGTGGATAGCCGTTTTTCTGACTCTTTATAGCGGTTTTGAGTACTTAAAAGTTTATGTGAAAGCTCAATATGATTAGTGCTATTTTAATATTATCGTTTTTAATTTTTTTTCACGAACTGGGTCATTTTTTAATGGCAAGACTTGTAGGTGTTAAGGTTGAAGTTTTTAGTATAGGGTTTGGAAAAAAGCTTTTATGCAAAAAGTTTGGTAATACGAACTGGTGTATTAGTGCCGTGCCTCTTGGAGGGTATGTGCAGATGAAAGGACAGGATGACACTACTCCTACACTAAAAAGTAACGACCCTGATTCTTATACCGCAAAGTCTCCTTGGGAAAGGATTTTAATTCTTCTTGGAGGTCCCGGATTTAACTTTTTACTGGCTTTTTTGATTTATCTTTTTATAGCGTTTAGCGGATGGACTAAATTAGCTCCCGTTATAGGAAAAACAATACCAAATACACCGGCTGTTAAAGTATTTAAGCCGGGAGATAAAATCTTGGAAATTAACGGTATAAAAATACGTGCTTGGGATGAAATTCCTTCTATCATTCAAAAATCAAGCGATTTAAACGTAGTTATAAAAAGAGGTAATAAGATTTTAACCGTTCATATAAAGCCTAAAATAGAGATAATGAAAAATATCTTTAATGAAAAGGTAAAAAGAAAAATTTTAGGAATTGTACCTAGTGGGGATGTGGTAAAGGTGCATTACGGATTTTTGGAGGCTTTTAAAATAGCCTGGGATAAATTCGTTTATGATACGACTTTGATAGTAAAAGGCGTTCAAAAGCTAATTACTGGAGCAGTAGGACTTAATACCATAAGTGGACCGATAGGAATAGTAGACGTAACGGCTAAAGTGGCTGATTACGGATGGCAACCTTTGCTTTTATTAGCCGCTCTTTTGAGTGTGAATCTTGGGGTTTTGAATTTGCTTCCCATACCGGCACTTGACGGTGGGCATATAATGTTTAATTTATATGAAGCTATATTTAAAGAAGAGATAAGTGAAGAGATAATGATAAAACTTACCATCGGTGGATGGGTTATCCTGGGGTCTTTAATGATAGTAGGTATTTTTAACGATTTACATAGATTAATAGGAGGGTAGTGATGACTTTAGACGAACTGATTCAAAGAGTCGAAGCAGCAAGGCTTAGAAGAAGTGAGCATTTAATAGTACAAATAGTGGCAGTTACTAAATACACTAAAGATATAGAACCTTTAAAAAAACTATACGCAGAAGGTCAAAGAGCTTTTGGGGAAAATAGGGTTCAGGATATGGAAGATAAGGTAAAAGCATTGGAGGATTTGCCGATAGAGTGGCATTTTATAGGTAACTTACAAAAAAACAAAATCAATAAACTTTTAAAGCTTAATCCTTTTATGATTCAGTCTGTTAATTCGTATGAATTGGCAGAAGCCATAAACAAAAGAACAGATAAGCCTATTCGATGTCTGCTTGAAATTAATTCGGCAAAAGAAGAGACAAAACACGGTCTTCAGCCGGAATTGGCAGTTGAGACGTATTTAAAAATTAAAGAAAATTTAAAGAATATTAATTTACAGGGCGTTATGACGATAGGGGCTCATGTTGATGACGAAGAAGAGATTAGAAAGAGTTTTAGGTTGACTTATAAGATATTTGAAGAGCTAGAATCTTACGGTGCTAAGATTTGTTCTATGGGAATGAGTAATGATTTTGAAATAGCTATAGAAGAGGGTAGTAATATGATAAGAATCGGAAGTGCACTTTTAAATTCTTATATGTAGTAAAAATATTATGTTAACTGATAAACTAAAATCCAAACAAAAAATTTCTCTATTAAAACTAATTCTCTATTAAAACTAAAACGGTAAAACAAAATTATTTTTTGATAAGTTTTACCGTTACGTTTTTGTCGAAATATTTTTTTATATCTTCTACGTCTTCACAAGAGAGGGAGTTTATTTTCTCTTCGTATTGAAGTAGGGGAGTTATGTCGCCTTTTGCAAAATAGTCTCCGTATATGTTGCTAACACCGGATGAGCTTTCAAGATGAGTTAAAAAGTCCATTTTTGTTTGATTTTTTACTTTTTTAAGGGCCTTTTTAGTAATTTTTGTATTTAAAATCTCTTTTTTAAGTTCTTTTTCAACTATATCGGGATTTACTCCCGGATTACATATGGCAAGGGCTAAAAAAACTCCCGGGTCTATTAATTCCATATTATATGCATAGACTTCGCTAACAAGCGATTTTTTGTTTATAAGCTTTTCTCTTAAATTTCCACTTTTTCCTCCACTTAAAATTTCACTGTAAGCACTTAGTGCAAACTGGTCTTCGTGTTTAAAATTTGGAATTCTATAAGCTATAGCCACTACGTTTACTTCGGTGTCTCTTTCTATTACTATTTCTTTGTCTCCGTCAAGTGGAGGTTCGGTGGTATGGAGTTGAGGAATTTTTTTTCTGTTTTTTATGTGGGAGAAATATTTTTCGGCACTTTCAAAAACCTCCTTAGGGTTTATATCTCCGGCTACTAAAATAAAAGCGTTTTTAGGTTGATAAAAAGTTTTATGAAATTCTCTTATATCTTGAATAGTCCAATTTAAAATATCCTCTTTAAATCCTATCGGAGTCCAGTGATAAGGATGATAAATAAAAGTGTTGTTAAAAAGTCTAAAATAGAGATACCCTATCGGATTATTATCCGTCCTCCATAGTCTTTCTTCGTATACGACTTTTCTTTCGCGTTGAAATTCGTCGTCGTGTAGATTTAGATTTTCCATAACTTCACTAAATAGCTTTAGGGTTTTGTCAAGATAACTGCTTGATGTTTTTATATAATAGTGAGTATAATCAAATCCGGTCGATGCGTTATCTACGCCACCTAAGCTTTTTACTATTTTATCAAATTCTCCTTCTTTTAGGTTTTTTGTGGATTTGAAGTTCATATGTTCAAGCATATGAGCTATTCCGGTTTTTCCCATAGCTTCGTTTCTGCTTCCGACTTTATAAAAAATATTGCTCGTAATTACATTTGAGCCTTTGTTCATCGGAATCGCTATAACTTCAAGAGAGTTTTTTAGTTTATGAGTATAAAATTTGTGAAGCATTGACCACCTTTTTTTGTATTATCATATCATATTTTAAAAATTAAAAACGGCTGCCATAAAAGGATATACGTTAATAAAAATAAAAAACAAAATCATTCCTAAAGCTATGGCATTTATAATTCTTAATAAACCGTTGGGTAAAAGGTCTTTAATAAAAGAAGTAATCAAAGAAGCTATTACCCAAAACGGAGTTGCAAAAAAAGTTGAAATTAAAGCTCCTTGAATATATTCGTATCTTGCCGGATTGGTGTAATCCAAAAAATAATTCATAGTATCAAATAATCCCATTCCTAAAAGAGCAACTCCTATCGTTAAAAGTAATAGAAATATAAAAATTAATAAAAATTTTTCCATTATTTTAAATCGGCTCCTACAGCTTCGCTTATATGGCTAAATCCGTCTTTTTTGAGAAGTTCTATAAGTCCTAAATTTATATCTCTTGCCACAAAAGGACCTTTGTAAACTATAGCCGTATAGATTTGAAGTAAAGAAGCTCCGGCTTTTATACGTTTATACGCTTCTTGTGCCGAATCGATACCACCTACGCTTACGATAGGAACTTTTGAAAAGACCTCTTTTGCGACTATTTGTAAGACTTCATAACTTCTTTTTGCCAAAGGTTTCCCTGAAATTCCTCCTTTTTTAATAGGAGAATTAACCAAATCGTAATTAACGGTAGTGTTTGTAACGATTATACCGTCCGCTTTGTTTTCTACGCTTAAGTTGGCTAAATTTCTAATCATATCGTCTTGCATATCCGGGGAAAATTTTATGAGTATAGGTTTTTGGGTTAGGGTTTTTAGCTCTTTAAAAAGAGTTGAGATAAAAGTTTCGTTTAGTAAATCTCTAAGTCCCGGAGTGTTTGGGGAAGAGATATTTACTACGAAAAAGTCTACTACGTCGTTTAGTTCTTTTACTAAAATTTTATAATCTTCTATTGCTCTGTCTTCTGGGGTAGTTTTGTTTTTACCTATATTAGCACCGATAGGAAGTATGAAAGGGTGGATTTTGGAGAGTCTTTCTTTCATTATCTCCACGCCTTCGTTATTAAATCCGTAAGCGTTTTGAACGGCTTGATACTCTATATGTCTCCAGGCTCTTGGTTTTTCATTGCCTGGTTGAGGCTTTGGGGTAACGGCTCCTATTTCTCCCCATCCAAAACCTAGCACCGGCCACGCCGGTATCATTTTTGCGTGTTTATCAAATCCGGCGGCAACTCCTATGGGGTTTTTAAATTCAAGACTCCATATCTCTTGCTTTAAAATAGGATCGTTTATAAAATTCCTTTGGATTAAAGGATTAAAAAAAAGAGGACATCTTCTAGCCGTACTTAGGGCTAGTTCCGCTAAATTGTGAGCTAGTTCCGGGTCTGTTTTGTAAATTAAAGGTTTTATCTTCTCAAAAAAACTCATTTTATACCTTTTTATTGAAATTATACTCAATAAAAGCTTTTTTTGACAATTACTTCAGGCACCGAATCTTTGATATGTAAATCTTGTTGAGGGAATGGTATATTAATTTCGGCTTCGTTTAATACATTATAAATTATTTTTAAAAATTTGCTTCTTGTGCATCGTGGGCGTTTTGTGTATTCTCTTTTTACCCATACGAAAAGTTCGAAATTAAGACTACTATCAGCCATTTCCATAAACACCACATAAGGAGTTACGTATAAGTAGGGTGTCTTCTGAGTATAGGTAAATCGGATGTTTTAAGTTTTTCCAGTATTGCTTTTTCTACTTTATCTATATCGCTCGTATGCTACGCCAAAAGCTACTCTGAATCTTACTATATCATCTCCTACAATCCAGTTTATTATGTTATTTTGAATAAAGGGTTAGTTAGGAATTATAAGATTAATATTATCGTTTGTGTGAATAATAGTACTTCTTTAAAGATTAAAAAAATTAAACTAGTATGGGAAAAAGGTTAAATTTTTTCCCATAAAGTTCCGTTTGGAGTGTCTTGTATCTGAATTCCTATATTTTTCAGTTCGTCTCTTATTTTATCTGCAAGTTCGTAATTTTTTTCTTTTTTAGCTTCGTTTCTTTTTTCGATAAGTTTGTTTATTTTCTTTTTAGTCTCTTCATCGATTCCGGCTTGGAAATACTCATACGCATCACTACCACCGACTCCTAAAAGCGAATCTATAAACTCTATATTGCTTACGATTTTTTGTTTCAAGGTTTTGTCTTTAGGGTTTTTATCCAGGTTTTCGTTTGCTTCGTTTATAAATTCATCAACCGTTGCAAGTGCTTTTGAGATGTTTAGGTCGTCTTTTAGTGCGTTTAACAGTTTTTCTTCGAATTTTTTGTCTTTTTGTTTTTTACTAATTCCGTATATTCTTTTTTTGAGACGATAAAGTTTATCGAGTCTTTTTTTGCTTACAATTAAATCTTCTTCACTAAAATTCAGTGGGGCTCTGTAATGAGTACTCATAAGATAGAATCTTAAAACTTCTCCCGGGTAGTGTTTTAAGGCGTCTTTTACAAAAAAACTGTTTCCAAGGGACTTACTCATCTTTTCGCCGTTGATTTGTACAAATCCGTTATGCATCCAGTATTTTGCCAGGTGGGTGTCGTAAGCACAATAAGTTTGAGCCTCTTCGTTTTCATGGTGAGGAAAAAAGAGGTCTGCTCCTCCCCCGTGGATGTCTATTTGATAAGGGGTGTTATCGTAGGCTATATGTTTTTTAATCATAGCACTACACTCTATATGCCACCCCGGTCTTCCTTTACCGAAAGGTGAATCAAAACATACGTCATCTTCTCCTTTACACGCTTTCCATAATGCGAAATCCGCCGGGTTTTTTTTACCTTCCGTATCTACTCTGTGAACGACTTCGTCCTCTTGACACTTGTTTGAGAGTTTACAATATTCTTTATCTTTACTCGTATCAAAATAAATATCTCCATTTTCCAATTTGTAAGCATAGCCTTTTTGTAGGAGTTTATTAATTAATTCGAACATAGCTTCAAGGGATTCGGTGGCTTTTGGTTCTATATCGGCTCTTTTTACATTTAAAGCTTCCATATCTTTTAAATAAGAATCAATATAATATTCGGTAATTTCTTTTAGACTCTTACCGGTTTGGTTCATTTTTTTTATGATTTTGTCGTCGATATCTGTAAAGTTTTTTACGAAAGTTATGTTATAGCCTAATGCTTTTAGGGTACGTCTTAGTAAATCGAAACTTATAGAACTTCTTGCGTGTCCTAAGTGTGCGTCATCGTATACTGTAGGTCCGCATACATAAATTTTTACCTCTTTTTCTCTTAGGGGAGTAAATTTAACTTTTTCTTTTAAGTGTGAATCGTATATTTTCATATTTCTCCTTTATGTAATTAAAAGAATTAAATTCTTAAAAACAACTGCTAAAATTATACTTGCTAATATTATCAAAATAGTATAAAAAATATATTTTTTTTCGAAAAACTTTATAAATTTATCAAAACCGAATTCTTTTATTATTAAAAAGAGTTTAATAATTTCCCCTATACTTGTAGCAAGTGCCAAGCCGTAAAATTTTAAAGGCATAATAAGAGCTAACGAAAAGAAAATATTGACTCCTAAAGATATAGCCGAAATTTTTGCGGCTTTTAAGTGTCTGTGGGTTGCAAAAAGATAGCTTGATAATAGTTTGTTAAGACCGGCCGGGATTAATCCTATCATATACATAATTAAAGTAACGGACGTATAAAGGGTGTCTTGTTTGGTAAAGGCTCCGTGTTCGAAAAGCAAAGTTATTATCTCTTTACTTGAAATTATTGCTACTATCGTTGCTAAAGTGAGGATATAAAAAAGAATCCAAAACATCTTTTTTAAAATTTCAAAAGCCTCTTTGTGTTGGTTTTTATTTAGGCGTTTGTTTATCTCCGGGAAAATTACACTGCTTGTAGCAAGTGCGAAAAGAGCGAACGGAAGTTGGAAAAGTCTGTTTGCATACCATAAATAACTAATACTTCCACTTGCCAAAAACGTAGCGAGCCAAGTATCTATAAAAGAGCTTATTTGAGAAGTGGAGTTTCCGAAAATAGAAGGTAAAAAGTGCTTTTTAAAAGTTGATAGGTCTTCTTGTTTTTTACTTTTTGTCCCTATGCAGAGGAGTTTTAATACGTTGTGTTTTTTTGCAGAATATAAAATCGCTAGAACCTGGGCTATTCCGCCGAAAATCACTCCTAAGCTTAAATACCATATGATTTGTTCTTTTGGTAAGTCTTTGGAGATTAAAAGGGCTATTATAAATGCGATATTCAATAAAACCGGAGTAAAAGCACTCATAAAAACTTGTTTTTTATGCTGAAGCAAAGATGAAAAAAAGGTAACTATAAATATTAAATCCAGATACCAAAAATTAATCGCTACTAGGGGAGAGGCGAGTTTTTTAACTTCTTCACTAAACCCTGGAGCCAGTAAATCGGTAATTAGATTTGAAAATAGGGTTACAATTAACGATAAAATAAGTATAATTATAAATAACTTTTTAAACACAAGCCACGCAAAAGCTGGTTTGTTTTTTGCTTTTACGAAGCTTGGAAGAAAACTTTGGGTAAAAGCACCTTCGGCGAAAATTCGTCTGAAAAGATTAGGGAATTTAAAAGCGACGAAAAAAATGTCCGAATATACGTTCGCACCAAGAATCGAAGCACTTAACAAATCTCTGATAAATCCTAGGATTCTTGAAGTTAAAGTTCCTAGGGATGTGATGCCTATTAGTTTCAGTATGGATAACATAAAACGTATTTTACCAAAAGGATTGATTTGGGTCTATTTAATTTTTTAAAAAAAGAGGAAAAAAAATCTCTTCCTATAAGAGTTAAGGTCGATAACGTAGCAAAAGCCCTTGTTGAAGTTTCAAAGGAGAGTGGGGTTTTGATATCTTCTTTGGATTTTGAAATTGTGGATTTTAAGACTTATATTAAAATGGAAGGTGATGAAGAGTTTATAGAACTTGACGAAATCAGCAGACCTTTAATTGGGAGTGAAGAGTTTTTGCTAAACGAGGAAAACGAAATAAAGCAGGTTTACGACATAATAATAGATAGGATTAAATTTGACGATGATTTTGAAATTATAGGGGAGATGAAACTTAACAAACATCTCACAAAAGCGGAGTTTGTTTTAAAAAACGAGTCGTTTTTGGTTTATACACCGGATATCGAAGAGAAACTTTTAAACGAACTTAATAAAAAAAAGCTTAAAAACTCTCTTTTAATCTCTATTTTCGATAAAGAACTTAAAGAAGACGTTAAAAAGGTCGTAAAAACCTTAAAAGTTAATAATAAACTTTTAGAAGATAGAACCGTAAGGCTTTGTCGTGGGCTTGACCCGTTAAAGAGTATAGAGGGGAAGGTTATTTATCACTATCTTTTAAAAAGAACTCATAAAAAAGAGCTTATTTTCCCGGTAAAAAAAGGGGATGTTTTAATAGAAATAATTAAACCGAAACCGGGAAAAAACGGAAGAGACTGCCGTGGAAAAATTATAAAACCTCAAAACGTTTCTCATTTTAAAATGCCTAATATCTTGTATGAAGAGAGTGATATTAAAAAACAAGAAGATGATGAAAAGATTTTGTTTATAGCCTTAAAAGACGGATATGTCCATAAAGATAAAGATTTTTACAGTATAAGAGACGAAATGGAAGTTAAGCAGATTAATTTAAAAACGGGAGACGTCAGTGGGGCTACAGACTCAAACGTTAAGATTAACATAAGTGAATCGGATGCCTTAAAAGAAGCCATAGCCGATAATATGAAGGTTGAGACTACGTTTTTGGTTGTAAAGGGAAATGTAGGAAATTCGGCTAAGATAGTATCTAAAGAGTTAAGGGTTGAGGGACAGACTCATCAAAAGTCTAAAATCAAATCCAGCAGTGCTTACGTAAATATACATAAAGGATACTTGGAGGGAAAAGACGTTGAGGTTAATAGGCTGGAAGGGGGCGTTATAATAGGTAAAAACGTCAAAGTAAAACAAGCTATAGGAGGAAAAATATTCGCTCATAACGTCGAGGTTGAGATTTTAGGTTCTCACGTGGAAATTTACGCACTTAACGAAATAAAAATCAAAAGTTTAAAAGGCAGTGAAAATAAACTTATAATATCTCCTAAAGAAGTACTTGGCGTAAAGGGAAGTGCTGAAGAGATTGAGAAAAAAATGGAGGAGATAAAAAGACATCTTGAGATAAAAATCTCAAACTATAATAAAAGAAAACAGGTAATTACCAAAAACAAACCGGTTATTCAAAAGCTTTTTAAAGAATATACCGAAAATAAAAAAAGAGGGCTTAAAACACCGGCTTTAACTTTAAAAAAGATAAAAGAATTTAATGACTTTAAAGAAAAAACACTTGAATTAAAAGAACAGATTAAACATCTTCAAGAGGAGATTAAAGAGTTAAAAGAACATTTGCAAGGGTATCAAATAGCGATTTTTAATGCTAAAATTATATCCTTTTCGTCTTGGAAAGCTTTTAACAGGATAGTATTTGATATGATAGAACCTCCTATTTCTTTGGTGTATGATACCAAAGGCGATGAGGGGGTTTGTGGATTTAAGCTAAAAGATTTAGGAGATACTTACAAAATAGTAAAAATAAAGGTAAAAGATGATAGCAGCTCTTAAAGGAAAAGTTTTTGAAAAGATAGAAGGAAAAGTTTTATTGGACGTAAACGGAATTATTTATGAAATAAACGTTAGTATGATAACGTTTTCGGAAGTAAAAGATGAGGTGCTTTTTTATATAAGTGAAATAATAAAAGAAAACGAATATACCCTTTACGGATTTATAGATAAAAACGAAAAAAAACTTTTTGACAATTTAATTAAACTAAACGGAGTGGGACCTAAAGTAGCTCTTGCGATATGTTCTACCTATACGCCTCAAACTTTTATGGATATAATTTCAAATCAGGATATAAACGCTTTAAAAAAAGTACCAGGAATAGGCCCTAAGGGAGCTAAGAGAATTTTAATGGAAATGAGTGAATTTGATATTGAAATATCAAATCCTACCTTAAATCAAGCTTTACTTGCTTTGGAAAACTTAGGCTTTAACAAGCAGGATATCTTAAAAGCCATTAACGGACTTGAGGGTAGTGTGGAAGAGGTTATAAAGGAAGCTTTGAAAAGATTGAGTAAAGGAGTTAAATGAAATTTTTAGTACTATTTGGAGGAAACAGTTTCGAACACGAAATATCTATAGTAAGTGCTATAACCTTAAAAGACAAAATCAAAAAACACGAACTTGTATTTGTCTATGTGGATGATGAAAGAGATTTTTATTTAATTGAAAAAGAGAATATGAAAAGTAAATATTTTTCCACGAGAGAGTATAAAAAAGCTATAAAACTTGAAATTACAAAAGGTGGTTTTAAATATCTTAAAGGCCTTTTAAAGAAATGTTATTATGTTAACTTTGATATAGCAATAAATCTAATTCACGGAAAAGATGGAGAAGACGGAAAAATACCATCGCTACTTGAATTTTTTAATATAAAAGCAATTACGCCTAATGTGGAAGCGAGTGTAATAAGCTATAATAAAGTTTTAACAAAAGCCTATGCAAAAGAAGTGGGGGTAGATGTAATTGATTATGAGGTTATAAACTCTCCTAAAACTAGTTTTTCTTTTCCGGTAATTGTAAAACCGGCAAGACTTGGGAGCAGTATAGGGGTTAGTGTGGCTAAAAATCAAGACGAACTTAATTACGCTTTTGATGTGGCTAGAGAGTTTGATGATTTGATAATCGTAGAACCTTTTATAGAGGGAATAGAAGAGTATAATTTAGCCGGATTTTTAGCTGATGAGTTTGTATTTTCTAATGTTGAAAAAGTTGAGAAAAAAGAGTATTTGGATTTCGAGAAAAAATATATGGACTTTAGTAGAAAAAATATTATGTTAAGTAATATTAATAAATCAATAGAAAAAAAATTAAAAAAAGCATTTAAAACCATATACGGTACAACCTTTAAAAACGCCCTTATAAGATGTGACTTTTTTGTAAAAGAGGATAGAGTATATTTAAACGAAATCAATCCTATACCTGGAAGTATGGCTAATTATTTGTTTGACGATTTTGATTTGGTGTTGGAAAAACTATCCTCTTCTTTAAAAGAAGAACGTAAAATAAAAGTGGATTTTAACTATATAAATAAAATTCAAATGGCAAAAGGAAAGTAGTGCAAACCTATAAATTTATAATAAAAGGCAAAGTCCAGGGAGTCTGGTATAGAAAATTTGTAAGTGAAAGTGCCAAAGAAGAAGGTTTTAAAGGTTACATAAAAAATTTGCCTAATAAGAGTGTTGAAGCTTTGGTTAATATAAAAGATGAAAGTGAACTAAAGAGGTTTATCGAAATTTTAAAAAAGGGCTCTCCTTATAGTGAAGTTAAGGAAATTAATTATCAAAAAACAGAAAATCAAAACTTTGAAGATTTTGAGATAAGGTATTAAATGGCTAACTTTTCAACTCATATAAACGTAGCTGCGTTTGTAAGTGCGACGACGACTTGGAGCTTTTATCATCTCTCTTTGGTTTCAAAAGAGGACGCTCCTATCTATTTTTTAGTAGGAATAATAGGAGGCATACTTCCCGATATAGACCACGATAACTCAACACCTCTTAAAATAATGCAGTTTTTGTTTGCCAATATTTCCGCTTTTTTAAGTATTTATAAATTTATAGGTAAACTTCCCATTTTAAATTTGGCACTCATTTGGATAGGCAGTTATCTTGTATGCAATATAATATTTTTTATTTTTAAAAAAATTACAAAACACAGAGGAATTATCCACTCAATCCCGGCTGCTTTTATTTTATGGTTTTTAAGTACGGTTTACTCTTACTATTTTATGAATTTAGAAGTGGTTAAAAGCTATCTTATAGGATTTTTTCTGTTTTTAGGTTATATTACCCATCTTGTGCTTGATGAAATTTATGCTGTGGATATAGCCGGTAACAGACTTAAAAACTCTTTTGGAAGTGCACTTAAACTATTCGGAAGAAACTCAAAAATCAATATAGTAGTTTATATGATTTTAGGGGGTTTAATTATTGCACTGCCTCATAAGGAAGTTTTGATAAATATTTTTCAAAGGGTTATTAAATGAGCTTAATTGTAAATTTTATAACAGTTTATCTATTAGCGTTTTATCTTATTACCGTATTGCAGTGGTATAACTATAAATTGAGTAGAATCGTTTTTCATTTTCATAAACCGATTTGGCACTTGATTTATTTTGTAATTCCTATACTAACTTATACGGTTGCGTATAAATTTTTTTGGATATATCTGTTTTTCGGCCTTTTGCCGGCTTTGATTTTGTGGTATAGAAGAGTTAAAGGACTTGTTTTTACTTCCAGGGTTAAAAGATTTTTGACAGTAGTGGGGATTTTAGAAACCATAAATTTAGTTTTTTTTAATAAGCTTCATTATAATCCCGGAATTGCGGCTTTAGTGGTATTGGTTTTAAGCGTTTTAATTTCCGAATCGATAGAGTACGTTTTATTTTTAAAATACAAGTCTATGGCTAAAAAAAGATTAAAAGAGATATCTCCTCAAATAGTAGTAATTACTGCAAGCTACGGAAAAACCTCTATAAAAAACTTCTTAGCACAACTGCTCTCCAACGCTTATAAAACACCAAGAAGCGTAAATACTTTAAAAGGAATTATAAAAGATATAAATACCGATATGCCTTCAAATACTAAAATCTATATAGCCGAAGCCGGTGCAAGAGAGAAGGGCGATATACTTGAGATTGTAAAATTCTTAGAAAACGAATATTCTATTTTGGGTAAAATAGGTCCTCAACATATCGAATATTTTAAAAGTTTGGAAAATATTAAAAATACAAAACTTGAAGTTTTTAAAACCCCTAATTTAAAAAAAGGCTTTTCTTATGAAGTGCCCTATAATGAAAAGGTGGAAACTATAAAAGATAAAATATCCGATATAAAAGCTTCTTTAGACGGGCTTGAGTGGAATTTAAAAATAGGGGATGATACTCATCATTTTAAATGTAACTTACTTGGCGGATTTAACGCTATAAATATTTCCCTGGCTATTTTCCAAGCTTTGGAATTGGGAGAAGATATTAAAAAAATTAAAACGAAAGTGGAAAAACTCCAGGCAGTACCTCACAGGCTTCAAAAAATAGAAGTTGGAGGAAAAATTATAATAGACGATAGTTTTAACGGTAATTTGGAAGGAATGATAGAGTCGTATAATCTTGTAAAAGAGTATCCAGGTAGAAAAGTACTAATAACTCCAGGAATCGTAGAAGCTACAAAAGAACAAAATATAAAATTAGCTAAAAAAATAGACGAAGTTTTTGATTTGGTAATTATAACCGGAAAAGTTAATAAAAAAGTATTGAATGAAAACATATTAAACAGTGAAAAGATTATGTTAACTGATAAGCAAAAATTAGAAAAAATCCTACAAGAAATAACAAAAACAGGAGATTTAATACTATTTAGCAACGATACCCCAAACTACTTATAAGGAGAAAAAATGGAAAACGTTTTAGAATGTTTGTCAAATCTTTCCCAACACTTAGATATCGTAATTTTAGTTACGATGGTAAGTGTTTTTATTTTTTCTTTAAATATAGTTACCATAAGCAAAATCACTAAGTTTTTTATGTTTCTATCGGTTATAGCTTTAATTTCTTTAACTCTTTTAGTAAGTTACGATGTAATTATGAGGAAGTTTTTTCACGGGGGAAGTATAGCTTTACAAGAGCTTGAATGGCACCTTTTTGATATAGTGTTTCTTTTTTCTATCGCTTACACCTTAAGCCACGACAAACACGTAAGAGTCGATATCTTTTACGATAAGTTTCCTACTAAGGTAAAAGCGATAATTCAAATTATTACCGTTTTATTTTTCGTAGTGCCTCTTTCTACTTTAATTGTAGTTGAGGCTATTCCTTTTGTGCAGATGAGTTACGCTATGCATGAACAATCCGGCGACCCGGGTGGACTTTGTTGCAGATGGATTATTAAAAGTTCTATGATATTTGCGTTTTTAGTTGTAATTTTGCAATCTGTTTCAGAATTGAAAAAAGCTTATTTTAAACTAAAAGGACAAAAATGACGGGAATTATTTTATTCGTTGCCGCTTTTGTTTTGTTAATGCTAGGTATTCCGGTTGCTTTTGCTTTTGGGGCTAGTGCTATATTTGCAGTGCTTTTAGACCCGAGTATGGATTTAAGCGTATTTGGATTTTTACCTTATAGGATATACGGAATTATGCAAAATGTAACCTTAATGGCAGTGCCTCTTTTTATTTTTATGGGATTTATCTTAGAAAAAAGTAAAATAGCCGAAAATATGCTCGAATCCATAGGAGAGCTTTTCGGTCCTATTAGGGGAGGGCTTGCTATAGCTATTGTTATAGTAGGGGCTATTCTTGCGGCTTCTACCGGTATTGTAGGGGCAAGTGTCGTTATGATGACTATTATTTCTTTACCTATTATGTTGAAACACGGTTACTCTCCTAAATTGGCAGGAGGAGTAATAGCAGCCAGTGGGACGCTAGGACAACTTATTCCTCCTAGTATCGTTTTGATTATTTTAGGGGATAGAATGAATATCAGTGTAGGGGATTTGTTTAAAGCGGCTTTGATTCCGGGATTTATTATAGTCGGTTTATATATTCTTTATATTTTGGTAATAGCATTTTTAAAACCTCAAATCGTACCTCCTATAAAAACCAATAAACCTTATAAAGAAGTGCTTTTAAAAGCCCTAAAATCGTTGGTAGCTCCTTTTATATTAATTATAGTAGTACTTGGTAGTATTTTTGCAGGATTTGCCACACCTACGGAATCTGCTGCGATAGGGGCTTTGGGTGCTGTTATTCTAACCATTTTTTATAGAACTTTTAGTTTTGAGCTTTTAAGATATGCAAGTGTTGAAACGGTAAAAATAACTGCTATGATTTTTATGATTTTAATAGGGGCTACGGCTTTTTCTTTGGTGTTTAACGAATCCGGAGCTGGAGATATTATTACTCAATTTTTCACCGATACCATTTCAAATAAATATATTTTTATAGCTATTTCTATGGTTTTGATTTTTATTTTAGGATTCTTTATCGATTTTATTGAGATTACTTTTATCGTTATTCCTATTTTACTGCCTATAGTTCAAGAACTTGGAATAGACCCTTTATGGTTTGCACTTTTAATTGCCATAAATTTACAGACTTCATTTTTAACGCCTCCATTTGGATTTAGTCTGTTTTATTTAAAAGGTGCCGCCGGAGATAAAATCAAAACGAAAGATTTATACGTAGGAATTGTTCCTTTTATTATTATGCAGCTTATTACGCTTTTGATAGTTCTGTTTATACCAAAACTTGTATACGTATTCGTAAACTAGGGAGCCTTAAAGGTTCTCTAGGAGAAAAAATAAAATGTAGAGAATATACATTATGTTAACTAAGATTTATTAAAAAAATCAAAAAAGCTTATTTAATAAATCTTTATTATCTTCTAAATATTTATCAATAAGCTTTCTTAACTCTTTGCTGGAATCAGAATGTTTGAGTTTTGCTATTTTTTTAAATGCTTCCCACTTAGACTTTTCCACCTTAAAATTTGCGTTTTTCATTTCCATATTAAAGCCTTTTAATGTTTTTGTGAAATTTTATTTAAATTTTCTCTTTTTTGCTATACTTTCAACTAAAAAAGGTAAAAAATGAACGAAAAAGAGATTTTTCAAAGAGCAAACAATAAATGCGAACTTTGTGAGAGTAAAGATAATTTAAGCATATACGAAATTTTTAAAAGTGAAGATAACGACGGATACGCCCTATTATGTGAAAAATGTCTTTCTCAAATAGAATCTCAAAACTTTGATGAAGCTCATTTTAACTGCTTAAACAACACTATGTGGAGCGAAGTACCGGCAGTTAAAATCTTAAGCTACAAAATATGGAAAGCTCTAGGCAGAAACGATATGATAGATATGATGTATTTAACGGATGAAGAACTTGCAATAGCAAATAAAGAAGAGGAAGTTATCAAAGACTCAAACGGCAATATATTAAAAGCCGGAGACAATGTAAGCGTAATTAAAGATTTAGAAGTTAAAGGTGCCGGAAAAACAATTAAAAGGGGAACGGTTGTTAAAAACATAAGAATGTGCGATGTACCGGGTCACGTATCTTGTAAAGTGGACGGAATTGGTCAAGTTTATTTAAAAACCGAATTTTTAAAGAAAATTTAACTCTCCACTCGGTTTTTTCCTCCATTCTTAGCTTTAATCGAGAGGAATTTTTTCTATCAGTTCTTCAAACATTTTACTATCTCTATACCGTTCATATAAGCCCATCATCTTCTACATATAAACAAACTAATTTTTTTAAAAATTCCGAAAGTTTGACTTTATTCATTTTTCTCCGTTCTTTTATTTCTTTTATTTTATGATTCGCAAAAATTTAATATAATTCTATCAAAATTTTATTTTGTAAAAGGCATTAAAAATGACAAATAAATTAAAATTGCTTTTTGTGGAAGATGATAAAACCACAAGAGAAATTATGAATGTTTTTTTAGAAGAATATTTCACTCATATAGAAATAGCCGTAGACGGACTTGATGCTTTGGAAAAATATCAAAATAATAAATTCGACGTAATTATTTCCGATATAAATATGCCTAATATGAGCGGATTAGAATTATTTAAAATAATCAGAGAGAAAGACAAAAATGTTATTTTAATTTTAACAACGGCTTATAATGACGATTCTTTTATCAAAAAAACTCAAGAAATAGGTATAAACGGATACTTTACAAAACCTATAGATATAGACAAATTAATATTTACCTTACAAAAGGTAGTGTATTAAGAAGGTATTAAATGAAATATTTGCAGATTATAATTTTGGCTTTGCTATATTTTTTATCCGCTAATATAAGATTTAAATCTCTACTTTCTCACGATATTATAAGTAATATAATTTTTCCGTCCGAAGGTATAGGTTTAGCTTTTATTTTATATTTCGGAAAACATTTATGGCCCGGTGTTTTCATAGGGCAATTTCTTTTAGCTTTATCAAAATCCATTCCGGTCATTCCTGCTTTTTTGACTGCCGTAATAAGCTCGACAGAAATGTTGTTGGGATATTATATTTTTAAAAAACTTAAATTAAATCCTAAATTGGAAAATTTTAAAGATTTAATAGCATTAGGGTTTATAATAGTATTTGTATTACAACCATTTAACGCCCTATTCTCAAATTTTGTATTTTTAAAATTTAGAATAATTCAAAAATATGAATTTTGGGTATCCGTTTATTCTTGGTGGTTCGGAAACGTTATGGGAGAACTCTTATATACTCCTACCGTTTTAATGTTTTTCAAATATTATAAAAAAAACAATATTTTAGATTTTTTATTAGTCGGCTTATCTTTCGGTATTATAAGTTATTTAACTATATATTTATTAAATATTCATAGTGCATTACTCCTTTTAAGCGTAACATTGCCCGTTATAGTAATAATGGTCTATGAAAAAAACTTAAGTTACGGATTGTTTATGATAATTACTTTATCTTACGCCATATTTTTCGCAATTCATAATTCAAAAGGACCTTTTATAGATACAATATACGGTATTAATATTATGGATTATAATCTTTTTTTACTAACTTCTTTAATAATCATATTAACAGTCGGGATATTTTTTGAAAAGCATAAAGAATTTGAAATACAACTACAAAAAGCAATAAAAAAAGCCCTGGAAAGAAATAAACAACAACAACTTTTAATGCTCCAACAAAATAAACACGCTCAGATGGGAGAAATGATAAGTATGATTGCTCATCAATGGAGACAACCTTTAAATAACATTTCTTTATTAAATCAATTAATCACAAAAAAATATTTTTCAGGAACATTAAATGAAGAGCTTATTAGATATTTCGATAAAAATTCCAAAAAACAAATAGAACTGATGTCTAAAACCATCGATAATTTTAGAAATTTTTTTAAACCGAAAGAAACAAAAGAAGAATTCGAACTACATAAAGTAATATTGAGAATAATTCATATGATAAAAGATATTTATGCACAAAAAGGCATTAGTATAGAATTTAAGGATAACAATATAAAATGTAAATGTTTCGGTTTTCCTAACTCACTTTCTCACGCACTCTTAAATATTATGAATAATTCTAAAGATATTTTAATAGAAAAAAACGTCTCCGATAAAAAGATAACAATAGAACTTAAAAAAATGGGTCGTAAAATTTTAATAATCATTAAAGATAACGGAGGCGGTATAGATAAAAAAGTTATAGATAAAATCTTTGATCCTTATTTCTCAACAAAAAAAGAAAAAAACGGAACGGGATTAGGTCTTTATATGACTAAAATTATTATTAATGAACATATGCAATCGGATATTTTAGTAACTAATAATAAAAAAGGAGCGGTTTTTACCCTCATATTAAATGAAAAAATTTGCTCCTCTATAAATAATTTTTAGAGATTTTTTTTATCTCTTCATATATTTTATCAAAATCCGCACTATAAACTTTTGTTTCGAATATAGTTATCATCATATTTGTATCTCTTTTAAATCTAGGTACTAAATGTAAATGAATATGCTCCGGTATCCCTGCCCCTCCGTCAAATCCCAAATTCCAACCCATATTTATACCATCCGCCCCGAACTCTTTAAGTATTTTGCAGCCTATTTGAGCCATTTTAGCTATATGACAAACTTCTTTTTCCGTTAAATTTTCATAATTGCCAATGTGTCTATTTGGAATAATCATAAAATGGCCCGGATTATAAGGAAATCTATTCATTATAAAAAAACATATTTCATCTCTATAAAATACGTGATTTTCTTTATCAAATTGAGAATCTTTTGCTATTTCGCAAAACGGACATTCGTTTGTTTTTTTTGTATGGTATTCTCTTCTCCAAGGTGCGTATAGTCTTTGCAATATTTTCTCCTTTCAAGATTAACATAATAATTTTACTTACTTAGTTATCTATCTTTTTTTCAATAGATTCTATTTTTTGTTTCATCCTATTTTTTTTATTTTTTCTAACATCCATTTTAATAGTAGCATATATCCTGTTGCAATCTTTTCCCAATTGCCTATAAGATTTATTTATAACTTTAAGTGCTTCTTCCATCGTATCCACCTCAAAAACAGTTCCCATAGGAGTCAATTGATAAGGCACCTCTCCCTCTTTAAACATTTTAATAACCCTACTGACGTATTCGCTTACACTCTCACCCTTGTCTGTCGGAAAGATTGCAAATTCACAAAGGACTGACATAGTTTCTCCTTTTTTATTTATTATTATACTCTAAAGTTGAGTAAATTAGTAACATGTTTACTCTTTTTTGTAATTTATTAAGTATTTCATAAACAAAAAACAGTATAATTTCGTCAGTTTTTCTTTCCTTAATTTTAACTTAAAGGCAAAGTTAATGTTTAGTTTGAATCCACTTTCAATATTGTTCGTTTTTTTAATCCTGCTCGGAGTAATTCCGAATCTTTTTTATATGGCGGGATATTTGTCTCACATAAAAAGAAAAACGTATTTTCTTATCCATTATTTTACTTTTATTATTTCTATGATAGGCGTCGTTTTATCAAACGAAATTTTGCCATTTTTGTTTTTCTGGGAGCTTATGAGTCTTGCAAGCTGGCAGCTTATTTTAACCGAACCTACCGACGAAGCAATAAAAGCCGCAAGGTTTTATTTTTTTATGACGCATTTCGGGTTTGTATTTATTTTAATGTTTTTTTTAATACTTGGGGGAGATTCATTATTTACCGATTTTAACTCTTTATCCCATTTGGCTGAAAATTTTAAATACCCTACTTTGCTGTTTTTGTTAATTACAATAGGTTTTTTAAGTAAAGCCGGAGTCGTACCTCTTCACGTATGGCTGCCATATGCCCACCCGGCGGCACCATCCCCTGTATCAGCATTGATGAGCGGTGTTATGCTAAAGGTAGCCATTTATGCATTTTTAAGGTTTCTTTTTATAATTCCAGAGTGGCAGATTGAGTGGGGAGTTATTATTTTAACACTTGGTGCAGTTTCATCTCTTGTTGGGGTGTTGTATGCTATTGCAAGCCATGACATAAAAGCCCTCCTTGCAAACCATTCTATTGAAAATATAGGGATTATCCTTATCGGTATCGGAGTCGGTATGATTTTTACATATCTAAAACTCCCCGTCTTTGCGGCGTTTGCGTTTATTGCCGCACTTTATCATACTTTTAACCATATGAGTTTTAAATCCTTACTTTTTATGAGTGCGGGAAGCGTTCTTTATTCAACACACACAAAACATATAGAAAGCTACGGAGGACTTATAAAACTTATGCCGATTACCGCTTTTATGTTTTTAATAGCCGCGGTTTCTATTTCCGCCCTGCCTCCTACAAACGGGTTTTTAAGTGAATGGATGATATTCCAGTCAATGCTTAGCTCCAGCGGTATTGATAATCTTGTGCTAAAACTCTCATTCCCTTTTGCAATTTTTGCCCTGGCTCTTACCGGAGGACTTGCAATAGCGTGTTTTGTAAAGGCATTTGGTATTACATTTTTAGGACTTGTAAGAAGCGAAAACGCAAAACACGCAAAAGAGGTAAACAAATTAATGCTCACAGGCCAGATTCTGATGGCTGCGGTTGTAATCTCACTTATGCTTTTTATGCCTTTTTTTATAAAAATCATTAACCATTCATTACCAATTGCAGATATTTATAATAAACTTTTTAAAAATATCTGGGTTATGCATTCGCTCAATTCAAACGGAGCCGTTGCACCGGTTTTAATTTTAGCCGGACTAATTATCGTCGTATCTGCGATATACGCATTTTACAAATACCTAAATCCGAAAATCAGAATCTATCACACATGGGCATGCGGATACAACACTACTCCTAAAAGTCAATATTCTGCAACCGGTTTTGCCGGACCTATTAGAAGATTTTTTGAATGGCTATACCGCCCGCAAATCCACACTCATACTCAAACCTTAGCAGGTCATAAAACAAAATTTTCATCTTCTCTTTATGAAGTGCATATAAAACCTCTTTTTAAAACAAGCTTATACGACAATGTGGTAAAAGGACTTAATTATTTAAGTTATTATGTTTATAAACTCTCTCATTTTGAAAGAAACAGATATTCAAGTCTTATTTTTATGCTTTTAATATTTACTCTGTTTAGTTTCAGAGTCTTTTATAAAGAGATTAATTGGGGGAATGTACTGCTTGAAATAATTGTAATGGCAATTTTTTATAAATTCATTTTTGGAGAGAAAAAATGATAAATTATATTTTGACAATATCTCTTATATTTTTAATAGCTCCCTTTTTACTCGGACTTATAAAATCAATAAAAATGTTTTTACTTTTTAAAAAACCAGTTAGTCCGTTTCAGCCTTATATTGATTTTATGAAACTTTTACAAAAAGAGGTCATTTATACAAAAGAATCAAGCCAAATAAGCAAAATTGCTCCTTTTATGATTTTATCTCCAATTATTGTGGTTGTTTTTTTAATGCCTCCAATTTTTAAAGAAAGTTTTTATATCTCTTTTATTGACGCTTTTACCATTACCGGACTCTTATCACTCTCTACATTCTTTCTTATGCTTCTTGGGCTAGACTCCGCAAGTGCCTTTGGAGGAATAGGAAGCAGCCGTGAAGCGTTCATTTCAGCTCTTGTAGAACCTGCTATGATTTTAACAATTTTTAGTATTTCACTTATCGGAAAAAGCATAGGTATCAGTGAAGCCGTAGTAAACTTAAACAACCATTTCGATATAAACCACGCTGCAAGTTTTGTTTTAGCGGCAATAAGTTTTTTTATTGTCTTAATTGCGGAAAACGGAAGAATTCCGGTTGACAACCCTGAAACTCACCTTGAACTTACAATGGTGCACGAAGCTATGATTCTTGAGAGTACAGGTGTCGATTTGGCATTAATCGAAATGGCAAGTGCACTTAAATTTACGGTTTTTTCAACACTTTTTGTAAGTCTTTTTCTGCCTTTCGGAGTGAATCTCTGCTGGTGTTTAGCTGTTGTGGTTTTTATTCTTAAACTTGCTTTAGTATCGGTTGTAGTGGCTCTTGTTGAAGTAAATACGGCAAAACAGAGGCTTTTTAAAGTGCCTAATCTTCTTGGAATTGCGATAATTTTCGGATTTTTGTCGTTATTTATCTATTATGTAGTGGGAGTTTAAAATGATAAACGTTTTAATAGGTTTTTTTATAGCGGTACTGATTACCGCCCTTTTTACGAACAGGCTTTTCAGACTTTATTTCTGGTATGGTATAAACTCTTTTATTTTGGGACTTATCGGAATTACACTGGGTAAAATTTACGCTCTAAACGAACTTATTATTATGGGAATAATTACGATAATAGTCAAATTTTTAATTATTCCTTTTGTACTTAAAAAAATCACCTTTAAATTCAAAATCCCAAGGGACATTACACCCGTTATTAAAATCCAGTATTTAACGATACTGGTACCCGTGATTTTAGTTTTTACCTATTATCTCATAACACCGGTTTTAAAAACATTTACGATACATCCGAATTTCGTAGCTGTTTCGATAAGCTCACTTTTTTTAGCCCTACTTTTGATAATGGAACACAAAAAAATGATTGCGAAAATTATGGGGTTTCTATTTATTGAAAACGCCCTTTTTTTACTTGGAGTAGTCGCGACAAACGGTATGCCTATGCTCATAGAGCTTGGCGTGTTTTTTGATTTGATGATGTTTATTTTAATAATAAACTTACTTTTGAAATACCAAGGAGAATAGATGTTATACCTTTTTATTCCGCCGATTTTGATATTCATATTAAGCTATTTTAAAATAAATAGAACAGTTATGGCCTTCATATCCTCAACCGTAGCCGTAGGAGTGATTTACGTATTGTTTCATCCTTTTGTAAACAAATACTTTTTCGTCGACAAACTGGGAGGTTTCGTTTTGGCCGTTTCTTCAATAGTTGCGGTTGGAGTGTTTGTTTCTATGATTTCACTGCCAAAAAGAATTAACCTGAACGAAAAATCAGTTAAAAGATTTTACAGATTTTTTGCCGTGTTTTGGATTGGTATTATTATTTCGATACTTTCAAACAATATGGGGCTTTACTGGGTAGGACTTGAATTTGCAATACTCTCAACCGTCTATATGATTAAGGTAAAAGTAAATAAAGAAGCAAATATCGAAGCTTGGAGATATTTAATAGTGGGAGCCATTGCAATTTCTTTGATACTTTTTGGAATTATCTTAATATACGCATCAAGCAAAGGTGCCTTGGGCGAAGAAGCTATGAATTTTTACGCTTTAATGCACAATACCAAAAAAATAAACGATTATCTGTTTGAGCTTGGGTTTTTATTCGTTATTGTGGGAATGTTTATTAAAATGGGATTTTTCCCAATGAATTTATGGCTTGCAGATATCGAAAGGGCATCAATATATCAAGTAGGGGCTTTGTTTAGCGGAATACTTGAAAGTGCAATAATTTTAGGATTTTTCAGATTCGCTGAAATAGAAAAACACATAAACTATTCCCACTTAATCGGAATCGGATACGGATATGTTCTGATAACGCTTTTTATTGTAAGTTTTCTTATTTACAGGGCAAAAGATTTTGTCAGACTTTTTTCATTGTCCGGAATTGAGCATATGAGCTTAATTACACTGTTTTGGATAAGCGGCGGCTATTTTGCGGCACTTTTACATTTTGCGGCTCACGCGTTTATGAAACCGGGGCTTTTTATAAGCTCCCAGATTTTAGAACAAAACAAAAAATATCTCTTTAAAGGCGTTTTGAAAAACATAAATAAATTTACGGCTTTTATGATAGCGGCTCTTTTTTTGGGAATAATCTCACTCCCTCCAAGCCCTATGTTTTTCAGTGAAATATACGGATTTAAAGCAATGGTGGATGTGGCGAAAGAGTCAAATTATTTCTTTTTGATGCTTTTTGTGATTTTTGCCCTTTTAGGACTTCTGAGTATTATTTTTTACAGATTCGTGCATATTTATCAGGATATGCTCTATGCCGGAGATGAAAAAGAAAAAAAGGTGTATAAAAGCGAAATAATCTCTGTTTTTATCCTTTTTATTTCAGCCGCTCTTCTTTTGCTTCCGCAAAGTTTTGAATACATTGAAGGGATTATGAAATGAGACTGATAGCAAGATTTGCACTCGACAATATCGACCATTTTGAAATTATAGACGTTTTTGACAAGGAAATCAAACGCCAAACCATAGATAAAAAAAGACCTATTGTTAAATCTCTGATGCCAAAATACCCGGCAGCCATTTGGATGGAGAGGAAAATAAGAGATGAATTTGGAATAGAATTTGAGGGTGCTTTTGATAAAAGACCTCTTGTAAAACATGAGAGATTTCCAAAACATATTTACCCTTTAAGAAAAGATTTTAATAAAAAAGAGATTGATTTTAGTGTATTTAAACCTTATAAATATGAAGAAATTGAGGGTAAAAGTGTTTTTGTAGTTCCTGTGGGTCCAATTCACGCCGGAATTATTGAACCCGGTCATTTTCACTTTTCACAAGCCGGTGAAGAGATACTTCATCTTGAAGTAAGGCATTATTATAAATATAGAGGTATAGAGAAAATGGTTGAAAACAAAAATCCTCTTGAAATTAAAAAAATAGTAGAAAGAATAAGCGGAAATGAAAGTATTGCTTATCAAATTGCGTTTATAGATATACTATCAAAAGCAAGTGAAAGTGAAATTCCAAATTCTCTAAAACAAAAATACTTTACCTTACTTGAACTTGAAAGAATTATCCATCATTTAACTGATTTAGGATTTATACCAAATGACGCAGGATTCGCCCCTGCCCTTAGCTTTATGAGTAAACTTGCAGAAGAGGCAAGAAGAGTTATGAAAAAAATTACGGGGCACAGATTTGGATTTGGAGCCATAAAAGAGGAAGTTGAAATTGATTATAAAGAATTAACTGAATTTATAAATTATCTAAAAAAAGAAGTTGAATTTTTTGAAGAATGGACAAATGATATCGCAAGTCTTTGGGATAGATTTAATACAACAGGAGCGTTAAGTAAAGAAAAAGCAAAAAAATACGGTGTAGTAGGAGTCGGTGCAAGAGCTAGTGGAATTAAACTTGATGTAAGAGATAATGAGTTTTATAAAAATTTCGGATATAAAATGCAACTTGGCAAAAAAGGTGAAGTTAGTGACAGATTTAAAATAAGAATTAAAGAAGTTTTAAATTCAATTGAAATGATTAAAAACTTTAAAACGGACAAAAAAGAAAAACTACTGCTCACTGAATTTAAAGACGGGGAATATATGAGTTTTGTTGAAAGTTCTATAGGAGAGCTTTTTATGTATATGAAAATCAAAAACGGAGTAATTAACAGATTTTACGTTCGCGACCCCTCACACATAAACTGGCAGGCGTTTCATACGACAATTTATAAAGACATTATCGCAGATTTTCCGCTTATTAACAAAAGTTTCGATTTGAGTTATGCGGGAAATGATTTGTAAAGGACTGAAAAATGCTTAGATTTTGGGAAAAAAGAATAAAAACGGGAATTTTAACCGAAAATTTAGAATTTGACAGAGAACTTGAAAAGATAAAAAAAGAGATAAAAGACAAAATCAAAAAACACTTTGCTGGAAGTCTGGCAATAAGAATGGTTGACAGCGGAAGCTGCAACGCGTGCGAAGCCGAATGCAACGCTTTATCAAATCCGTATTATGACCTTGAAAGACTCGGAATTCATTTTGTAGCAAGTCCAAGACACGCGGATGTTATGTTTCTAAGTGGGGTTATGACTATGAATATGTACCTCCACGCGATAGACTGCTACAACCAGATGCCCTCCCCCAAATGGGTAATAGCGATAGGTAATTGTGTAAAAGATTTGGGAGTTTTTGAAAAGACATATGCGATAAAAGGCAACGATTTAAAAATAGATTATTATATCCCCGGATGTCCTCCCGAACCTACGGAAATAATAAAAGGGATTTTGGAGTTTTTAAAAACTCTTGATTAATTTCTTAGGTTTTTTAAAATTTCTTTTTCTATTTGTTTTTTATTTTCTTTTTTAATAAAAAAATAGTGATCTCCACTTAACATAATATTTTCACTATTTAATAATTCGGATTGAATTTCCACTGCTTTCGGAGGCACTGCTGTATCGTTATTTGCTCCGAATATTATTACTTTTCCTTTATAATTTCTAAAAATTTCTCTAAAATCCTCATCTACTACATTCTTAAACGTTTTATACATATTTTCGCTCATTCCTTTTACATCTTCACTTATAAATAAACTTCTAAACTTCGAAAGCCCCAATTTTTTTAAAAGTTTAAAAAGTTTTATTTTTAATTTTACACCAAATTTTTTAGGCATTACTATCCCGGCACTTGCTAAAAGCACTAAAATTTGAGGTTCTAAAAGCATAGCAACCTTACCACCGAAGCTATGTCCTATTATTATATATTTATCCGCTTTAATCTCATTCAAAAATTTATCCATAATTTTCGCATACTCTTTTGTAGTAAGCACATAATCATTACTGCTTTTTCCAAACCCCGGCATATCCACATAAATATGCCTAAAATTTTTAAAACTATCCTTAAAAGCGTTTTTCATAATCTCCTTATTACTCCCCCACCCATGCAAAAACACAATATCCTTTTTATCCGCGGGATTTAAAATATCGTAAGAAATATCGAAAACTTTTCCCTCTACCTCAACTCTTCTAAGAGCCATTTTTTTCTCCGTATTTAGGTATATAAAAACTCGGCCAACCGGTTCCACTATCAAACTTATGCTCACTGCTAAAAAGCACTGCCTCGCAACATCTACATCTATAAATTCCCGGAGTCTTATTATCCCAAAATTCATTATCAAACGCTCTTTCGGTACCCTTTTTGCAAATTATATATCTTTCAAATTCACTTAACTCATTTTTACAATCGCACATACTTTTCCTTTGATATAATTTCGAAAATTTTATCCAAAATAGGAGTCAAATGAAAGACTTAAGCTCAATAAACAAATTAATAGAAGCGTTGGAAGAATTACCAAGTATTGGTAAAAAATCGGCAACAAGACTAGCCCTTAACTTGGCAAAAGATAAATTTAAGGCTCTAAAGCTTATAAACGCCATAGAAAATGTAGTAACCCATATAAAGGAGTGTGAAGTATGCGGCAACTTCAGCGAACACGAAATATGCGATATATGCAGTGACGAAAACAGAGAAAAAATATTAGCCATAGTAGAAAACGCAAAAGATATCTTAACTATAGAAGAGTCCGGAAGTTATAAGGGGTATTATTTTGTATTAAACCATTTAGACGATGAAAACATCCAAAAACTTAGGGGAATCATCCGAGAAAAAAACATTAAAGAAATTATTTTCGCTTTTCCCCCTAGTGTTGAGAGTGAAGCCAGAAGTTTATATTTAGAAGACAAACTAAAGGATTTAAACATTGAATTTTCTCAAATAGCCCAAGGAGTACCTACGGGAGTTCATTTTGAGAATGTAGATATAAACTCTCTTGCAAGTGCTATAAAAAAAAGGGTTAAATTTTAACCTACAACATAATACCACTTATCTTCTTTTAAAAACCTACTCTTCTCTTTCATTACATAATCATCAATATAAGCCCTAAATTCAACAAAAGCTTCTTTTTCCCCATCAATAAATTCTACAATTTCAAGCTTTTTAAAATTACTATTACTAAATTCCTTTATAGATTTTTTCCATTCATTGATATCCAATTCATAATGAGGAGAAGTTTTATAAGTGGTTTTTATAATATAATCGGCGTTTCCTATAGCATAAGCGGAAAATCTACTTTTCATAAGAAGTAAAGCATTTGGAGCAGTGCCTAGTTTGTGCCACTTAAAACAACACTCTTTATATTTTTTTCCACTTCCACAAGGGCATTTTGAATTTTTAGAAATTTTCATTTTCCTATAAACACTTTCAATCTGAAATAAAATTTATCATCCAAAATAAGCACAAACCCATAATTAATTCTCTCCTTTCTTTTTGCTATTTCATAAAACCCTATTCCTTCACCCTTTGAGTGGTAGAAAAATTATATAAAAATTAACCGAAATTATAAACAAATCAGTCACTATTTGCCATAAATTAAGAAGAAAGAGTCCTTATTTAGACTCTTTTGATTCTTTTGTAGGCATTTTTGTAGGAGCTTTAGGTCTGTTGAATTTAACCATAATAGTAGATAATTTCTCTTTTAAAGTAGCAAATACATCTTTTGTAGATTCATCACCACTTAAGATTTTTTCAAGTTTTTCAATCTCTTCATATAAATCTTTATAATCGATTTCAACTTTTCCGTATCCTAACGCTTGAGCTAATTCTAATTGCTCTTTTGCATAAGCTAAAAGTTCTTTTAGTTCATCTTTGTTCGGATTTTCTTTATTAGCAAGTTCGTTTGCTTTTATAATAGTTTGTTCCGCTCTTAAAATAGGTAGAGGAATTACTATTTTTTCAACTACCAAAGTTTCTAACGCTTCAATCAACAAAGTCTTAGCTTCATCAAATTTTTCAGATTCAATTAAAGGAATAATAGCTTTCAAGACTACAGGATACGTTCCTATAGGAAGTGCAGTTACATAAATATCCATTTCACTTGCAAGTTGAAGCATTAAATCTCTTGCAAGTTGAACCTCACCCTCTTTTATCAATCTAACAATTTCACTTTTTACAACTTCAATATCTTCAGGAGTTCCTGGATAATCTATAACTTGCTCTTTTACATCTACAGGAACCGCTTGTAAATTAGGGTCTCTCGCAATTAACACCTCTAATTTTCCTAAAGCGTTTGCAATTTCATCAAGAGCTTTATCTTTTTCTTTTTTATCCAAAAGCCCTATAATATTAGATACCATTTTAATAGTATCTACCGCCTCTTGAGTTATTTTTTTAACTCTTTCATCCACATATTGGTCTTGTGCTTTTGAAACCTCTTTCGTTACTTCTTTGTTTTCTGTTGCCATTTTACCCTCCTTAAAGTTTTTTTAAGCAGTATAATTATATATAAATTTACAAATATTTGTCAACAGATTTGATATAAAATCACTCAATTTTTTTACCAATCAACCTCTGTCTTAAAAAATTAACTTCCTCTATAATTCCTTCTTTATTAACTTTTCTTTCTATAAAATTAAGCATTCTATTCACGATATTACAAAGTCCTCTTGATTCTTTAATTTTTTCTATCTCTTCGTCAATTCTTTCAAGCAAAGCTAAAACAAACAATATATTATTATTATTATTTATTTCTCTTTTCAATAAAATTTCCAAATTAGGATATTTCTCATTATAAATAAATTCATATTTTTTCTTCTGCTTATCAAGTTCCTCTTGTTCGAAATCAATAACTTTTCTCTTATCCAAAGAATATTCAACATAATGTTTACTTCTAAAACTAGGTCTTTTTTTATACTCTTCAAAAATTTTCATAGCTTCCACTATTTTAAATAAATCATAATATTCCGACAAAAAAATCATTTTAAAAATATCTATCTCGTCAAATTCCCCCGTTTCCGGATTAAAATAAGGAACTTTTTTTAAATTTTTGATATCTTTCATTTGAGCTTCGTTTAACAAACCTATTATTTTATTATCCTGTAACGTAAAAAAGGGAGAAATTTTATTTATCAAAAATCCCAAAACAAACTTTTGCCTATTTTTATCAAAATCTGCATTTACTATAACTAAATATCCGTTTTGAACATTTTTAGCAATCTCTACAAAACTCTCAAACTTTAAAGCGTTATTTTCGTCATAAAAACTATCTTTAATACTTTTATGCTCCAATTTAGAAATCGTTTTTAAAAGTTTTAATTTAAAAATTTCTTTTTTACTTTTTTCTATCTTACAATGTTTAAAAAGCTCTAAAATTTCTTCTCTAACTTTTAAATCGTTTTCTTTTATTTTTTCAAGTTCGGCTTCCAATTCTTTAATTTTTCGAAGCAGTAAATTAACCATTGTTTTCCTTTAATAACTCTTTTGCGTATTCTATGGCTTTGTCGGAAATCTCTTTTCCTCCTATAATCCTGGCTATCTCTTTGACTCTTTCATCTTTTGAGAGTTCTTTTACTATGCTTTTTCCATCTTTTTTGGTTACTAAAAAGTGTTTATCGGCTTTACTTGCCAGTTGAGGTTGGTGAGAAATAGCAAAAACCTGATACCTGGTTGATAAATATTTCAAAACTTCAGCTACACTCATAGACTCTTCTCCACTTAAATTGGCGTCAATTTCATCTAAAAAAAGAGTCTTTTCTTCATCCTCATACTCTAATCTACTAGCAAGCATAGCCACTCTTAGTCTGTTAAATTCTCCCGTTGAAATGGTGTCTACGTCTATATCGTTTACCACAATCTCCACATAATCAATCCCCAGTTCGTTTAATTCATTTTCATAAAACACTATATCGGCATTCGGCATATAAAGTTTCAAAAGATAATAGTTTAATTTTTCTTTTAATTTTAAAGAAGCTTCCCGTCTTTTTTGAGAAATAATTTTAGCTTTCTTTTTTAAAGACTCTTTTAAGTTTTTTATATCTTTTTGAATATGCTCTTTTTCAAATTCCAAATTTTCAAGTTCTAAGAGTTCTTTTTGTTTTTCTTTAGCATACTCCAACGCTTCTTCTATAGAACCGTATCTTCTAATCAGCTCCTGAAGCATAGAGAGCCTTTGAAGAATCTCTTCAATATCCACCGTTTCAAGATATTCGGCTTTTTCATAAGCGTTATCTATAGATATTCTAAGCTCGTTCATAGCGTTTGAAAAAAACTCACTCTCTTCCCCTATCATATCCAAAAACTCATAAACACTATGTTCAAACTCAAAAATCTTCTCAACTTCAAAAATTTTTTCTTTAAGCTTTTCTATTTTGCTTAAATCTTTTTTTATTTTCATAAGCTCTTCAAATTCTCCCTCTTTAGGAGAGATATTTTCTATTTTTTCAAGTTCAAACTTTAAAAACTCTTTCTTCTCTTTAGCTTCTTTCTCCAAAGCCACAAGCCTGTTAAGCTCTTTTTTTAGTTTTTCATACTTTTTAAACTCCTCTTTATACTCTTTTAGTAACTTTTTATAATCACCCTCTTCAATCATACTATCTAAAACATTAATAACCTCTTCGTTTTCAAACTCTTTAATCTCCCTTAAAGACAAATAGCTAATAATTTTACTCGCTATCTCCCTTACCGTTTTTTTACTTACGGCTTGGTTATTGATAAAAAACCTGTTTTTGGTCTTTTTTATCTGACGAAAAATAATTACATCCTCCTTATCAAGCCCGAACTCCTCTAAATCCAAATTAGAATAGACAACAGCCTCCCCCACTTTCGCATTCAAATCAAAATACCCGAAAATCGATAAAATACCCCTCATCAAAACCGACTTCCCGGCACCACTGGGACCGGTAAAAACTATAAGCCCTTTGCTAAATTCAAGTTCAATTTCACTAAACTCAAGCTCAACCTCATCAAACGTTACATACTCCTTTAAATAGACCCTCTCAATCATTACCTAGCCTCTCCCCAGTTAAGTTTTTCTCTTAAAACTTCAAAATAGTTCCTCTCAAGCCTATGAATTAGTTTTGCCGGGTTTTTTGCTTTTTTTATTTTAATTTTATCTTTTAAATTAAAAATCTCCTGCCCGTCTATTATAAGTTTTGCTATATTCTCTTCGACTTTAAACTCAAGCTCAAAATGACTCGGCAGCACAAGAGGTCTTTGAGTAAGAGAGTGAGGACATATGGGAGTCAAAATAAAACTCTCCGTCAACGGATAAACAACCGGACCTCCGGCACTTAAATTATAAGCGGTCGAACCGGTGGGAGTTGAGATAATAAGTCCGTCTCCGTAATATCTGTTTAAATGAGACTCATTCGTATCTACATCTATATGAATCATTGAAGATATCGTATCTTTAGTAACTACAACATCATTAAAAGCGTAAAGTTTATTTGAGTTGTATTCAATTTCTATTACCATTCTCTCATCTATTCTGTATTCGCCCTTTAAAAATTTATCCAAAAACTCATCTATATTTTCCGGATTTATATCCGTCAAAAACCCAAGTTTCCCGGCATTTATACCAAGAATCGGCTTATCATATTTATAACTTCTACGAGCCAAGGAAATTAACGTCCCGTCTCCACCAAGAGCAACTAAAAAATCAACACTCTTACACATCTGCTCAAAATCCATTCCCAAAATCCCTACAAGTTTGGCAGAAGTTACATCAATATAAACCTCAATATTCTTTTTTTCGAAAATCTTCTTTATTTTAAAAAAAAGCTCTTTTAATTTATCATCCACTATCGGTTTTAAAACAAAGCCGGCTTTCACTTTTTACCTTTTTTTTCATAATTATACCAATTAAATATTAGTTTTTCTTATAAGAAATCCTCTCCTTACAAAATTAATGCTTTTTGGTATAATTGCGCTAAAAAAGGAAATTAATGAGAACTCATTACTGTGCCGAAGTAAACGAAAATCTGGTAGGCCAAAAAGTTGAATTAGTAGGATGGGTTAACTCTCACAGAGACCACGGGGGAGTAATTTTTATAGACCTTAGAGACAGAAGCGGAATAGTTCAGATAGTTGCCGACCCAGCTGATAGCAAAAAAGCTCATAAAGTTGCAGAAGAGATAAAAGACGAGTATGTTTTAAAAGTAAAAGGATTGGTAAGATTTAGAGGAGAAGGACTTGAAAATCCAAAACTAAAAACAGGTAAAATAGAAGTAGTTGCAGAAGAGATAACAATAGAAAACAAAAGCGAAGTTTTACCTTTTCAAATCGGAGATAAAAACGTAAACGAAGAACTAAGACTTAAATACAGATATTTAGATCTAAGAAGTGCTGATATGCTTGAAACTTTTGTTTTAAGAAGCAAAGTTACAAAAGCAATAAGAGACTATTTTGACAAAAACGGATTTATAGATGTAGAAACTCCCGTACTTACAAAATCTACACCAGAAGGGGCAAGAGACTATCTGGTACCAAGCAGGGTGCATCCGGGTGAATTTTATGCACTTCCTCAATCACCTCAATTATTTAAACAAATCCTAATGGTAGCAGGGTTTGACAAATATTATCAAATTGCAAAATGTTTTAGAGACGAAGACCTAAGAGCAGATAGACAACCAGAATTTACACAAGTTGATGTTGAGATGAGCTTTGTTGAAGAAGATAATGTAATTGAAGCAATTGAAGGGATGGTAAAAGAGGCATTTAAAGTTGCAGGAATTGATGTAACTCTTCCAATTAAAAGAATAACGTATGCAGAAGCTATGGAAAAATACGGAAGCGATAAGCCAGATTTAAGATTTGATTTGGCAATGGTAGATGTGATTGATGAGTTTGTAGATTCAAACAACGAAATTTTTGCAGAAATTGCAAAAGATAAAAAAAACAACAGATTTAAAGCTCTAAAAGTAGCGGGTGGGGATAAGTTTTATAGCAGAAAAATGCTAAAAGAGCTTGAAAATTTTGTTAGAAAATTTGGAGCAAAAGGTCTTGCATACATTCAAGTAAAAGAAGAAGGATTAAAAGGACCTATTCTTAAATTTATGAGTGAAGAGTCTTTAAATAGACTAATTGAAAAAGTAAACCCACAAGTTGGGGATATCATCTTCTTTGGTGCGGGAGATAAAAAAATAGTTCTTGATTATATGGGAAGATTAAGAGTAAAAATCGCTCAAGATATGGGACTTATTAACGAAAATGAGTATAATTTCGTATGGATTGTAGATTTTCCTATGTTTGAAAAAGACGATAATGGAAACCCAACTCCACTTCATCACCCGTTTACAATGCCGGATATGGAAACGTGGGATGAAGAAAACTTTGAAGATATTCAATCAATTGCATACGATTTAGTATGTAACGGATATGAAATCGGTGGTGGAAGTATCAGGATTCATAAAGAAGAGATTCAAGAAAAAGTATTTAAACTTCTTGGAATTGATGAGATGGAAGCAAGAGAAAAATTCGGCTTTTTACTTGATGCACTGAAATTTGGTGCACCACCTCACGGAGGATTTGCACTTGGACTGGATAGGGTTATTATGCTTATGAGAAAAACAGATAATATAAGAGATGTTATAGCATTCCCTAAAACTCAAAAAGCTCAATGTCTTTTAACAGGTGCACCAAGTGAAGTTGATAAATCACAAATAAAAGAACTTCACATCAGAATCAAAAAACCAAAAGCGGATAATGAATAAACAAGTTACGTTAACATTAGCTAATTTAAAAAAAAACGACGTTTTTAAAATTGTAGGATTTGATGAAAGTTGTAGAAATTTTAAACAAAGACTAAATGATTTGGGTTTAGCAAAAGGTCAAATCGGACAGATTATCAACAAATCTCTTTTCGGTCCGATTGAAATCGACATAGAGGGAAGAAAACTCGCCCTCGGGAGAGGTATGAGTAAAAAAATAAAAGTAAAAAAATTTGAATGTCCAATACTATAAAAGGAGTCACGATGAAAAAACTATTTTTAATTATAGGAGCACCAGGAAGTGGAAAAACAACTGACGCAGAGCTTATCGCGGAGAGAAACTCAGATAAAATTGTTCATTATTCAACAGGTGATTTACTAAGAGCAGAAGTTGCAAGTGGAAGTGAACTGGGTAAAACTATCAAAAGCTACATAGACAACGGAAACTTAGTACCACTTGAAATTGTAATCAACACAATTAAAAATGCTATCGAAAAAGCACCTAAAGATATCGTTTTAATCGACGGTTTTCCAAGAAGTGTAGAACAAATGAAAGCACTTGACGAAATGCTTAAAACCAGTAACGATATAGAACTTGTAAACGTAATTGAAGTTGAGGTTAGCGAAGACGTAGCACGCGAAAGAGTTTTAGGACGTGCAAGAGGGGCTGATGATAATGAAGAAGTGTTTAATAACAGAATGAAAGTATTTTTAGAACCTCTAAAAGATATCGAAGAGTTTTACACTGCCCAAAACAAGCTAATCAAAATCAACGGTGAAAGAACTATAGAAGAAATTGTTGAAGAAATGGAAAAAATCATTAAAGAAAAAGCAGGAATTTAATGAAAATTTTTCAAGTTATAATCGGAACCGAAATATTAAACGGTAGAAGAGAAGACAAACATTTTCAATTTTTAAAAGAAACTTTATTAAAAAGAGGCTATGAACTTTTTGCCTCTTTTATAGTAAAAGACGATCCGAATCTACTTGAAAACATCTTTTCTATTATAAAAAACACTCCAGAGTCTATGCTTTTTTGTTATGGTGGAATAGGAGCTACTCCGGATGACTTTACAAGAGAAACAGCCGCAAAAATATTTACAAACGGATTAATGGAATATAATTCGGAATTTAAAAATCTCTTAGATAAAAAATTTCCAAATGAAGATAATACAAAAAAATATCTTTTAGCTTACTGGCCTAAAAATGCAAAACCTTTAAAAAACAATCCCATAAATGATTATCCAGGATTTTATATAGAAAATAGATATTTTTTTATGCCCGGATTTCCTCAAATGGCACATCCGATGACAAAAGAAGCAATCGAAAAATTTCTACCTCAAAAAAAAATAAAAAAGCGTTACACCTTAGTAGCATATGCTAAAGAATCGGAAATGTTGGATATTATGAAAAAAATACCTAAAGAAATAGAATTCTCCACTCTTCCTAAATTAGATTATCAATCTGAAATTTCTTTTACAGGAGAAAACGCCTTAAAAGTATATGAGTGGTTTAAAAAAGAGCTTATGTCTCATTAGATAAAATGATATATTATATTATTTTATTAGTATCTTTATCAATAATTTCCATAACCTTATATAATTTCTTCAAAGCTTCAAAAGTTGAAAAAAATTTTGATAATTATCTATTTTTAATAACTACAGAAAGAGGTTATTATGTAGGTACTGTTCTTTTTTCTTTAGCTTTAATAACTATAGCAACATTTCAAGCAATGCCGTTTGTATTTGATTTAAAAGTTTTTAGTATTATCTTTTTCTTTTTTTCAGTGTTTTTGCTTTCATTGTCTCATCTTGTATACCATAACAGCATCAAAAAAAAGTGCAGTGATTACAAAGAATTTTTTAAAGAGTTTGAAATAGACTTAAATAATAAATGTCAAAGGCTTATGCTAAAACATATCTATGACAAAGAAAAAGACTTAAATAAAGTAAAAGAGATTTTTAAAAGAAACAAACATCTTTGCAAAGAAGATTAATTTTTTTCTATCTTCTTTACTTCGATAATTTCAACGTCAATAATTTCATCATCTCCGTAATGAGTATGATGATAATATTTGTGAGAGGAAAAAAGTTTTTTAGCAAAAAATCTAGCAACTCTTTCAAACATCAATAAAACACCTAAAATATCACTAAAAACCCCCGGTATAAAAAGAAGTATTCCTCCTATTAACCTAAACAGCCCTATAGACAAAAACTCCTCTTCACTCATTTCTCTTCTTAAAACTCTTTGCACACTTTCAGCTAAAGAAAAATTCAAACTTCTAATTACACTTATACCTATAATAGCAGTTAATAACACTTCAAAAAAAAGCCCAAAAGGTGTAAAAACTTTTGCGAACTCATAAGAAAAAAGAATTTCCAAAAACAAATACGCTAAAAAATAAATTAGTCCCATAATTTTTACCTTTTTAGAAGAACTAAATCCTCAACTTTTTCAAGCTAGAATTTTTCATAAAAACCTATCATCTCTTCTTTACAATAAAGCTCAAAACCGGCAACTTTTTTACGTTTGGGATAATTAAGAACCTTATTTAATAAAATTTAACCAATACTTTCCCCTCTATAATTTTTATCCACAATTACATCAAAAATTATAGCTTTATAAACAAAATCACTCAACACCCTACAAAACGCTACCAATTTATTATCTTTAACAATACCAAAAACAAAGGTGGAGTTTTGAAGCATTTTTATTACATCTTCTTTTTTTCTTTTCTTCGTCCACCATTCGTTTTTGTAAAGATTTATTAAATCATCAATATAACTCTATCCACATTATATACTATTTCCATTTATTAGCTATTAATAAGCTCCATAATTTTCTCAAACACTTCGCCAGACTCTACCTCAAATTTTTCTCCGCTTTTCCTATCTCTTATCTCTACTTTTCCATTTTTTAATTTTTTCCCAACAATCACCCCAATAGGAAATCCAACAAGTTCAAAATCTGCAATCTTTGGACCAAATCTCTCACTTCTATCATCAAGTAGAACTTTTACTTCCGCTTTTTTAAGCTCTTCATATAAATTTGTTGCAAAATCTAACTGCTCCTCTTTTTTAACATCTCCTACAATTATATCCACTACAAAAGGTGCTATCTCTTTTGGCCAAATTATCCCTTTATCATCGTGATTTTGCTCAATTGCCGCGGCTATCAAACGGCTAACTCCTATCCCATAACATCCCATAATAAAAGGTTTTGCTTTTCCATTTTCATCAAGAAAAGTTGCATTCATAGATTCAGAATAAACAGTACCAAGCTTAAAGATATGCCCAACTTCAATACCTTTTGTAATTTTTAAAGGCTTCCCACATTTTGGGCACAAATCCCCCTCTTTTACAGCTGCAATATCTCTATAAATCGTTAAATTCCCAAGTAGATTTGCATCAAGAAGCCCTGCACCTTTTATGTGATAATCTTTTTTATTAGCACCACATACCAATTCTTCTGCCATTCTTAAATCATCATCAATTACATACTTAATATTATTACTTGGAAGCCCAAAAGGTCCTATAAACCCGGGAATAAGTCTCACTTTTTCAAGCTCTTCTTCGCTTACCTCTACAAGTTCAAGTGCCCCAACAGCATTTTTTGCTTTTGTTTCTTCTAATGTATCAGTTCCCCTCACAAAAAATACAACTATCTCCTCATCTCCATTATCATAAACAGCCTTTTTAGCAACAGCTTTTATACTAAAATAGGGGTCGATTCCTAAAAACTCACAAACTTCTTCAATAGATTTTTTATCAGGAGTATAAACTTCTTCTATTACTTCGGTTTTTACAGGATTTTCCCTTTTTTCGTTTTTTCTTTTTGCAACTTCAATATTTGCCGCATAATTACACTCTGTGCAAACTACTATATCATCTTCTCCCGTGTCAGCTAAAACCATAAACTCTTTACTACCTTTTCCACCAATAGCACCGCTATCAGCCTCAACTACTCTAAAATCCAGTCCCATTCTCTTAAAAATTTCACTATAAGTCTCTTCCATTAAGTTAAATTCTCTATCCAAATCCTCTTTTGTAGAATGAAAAGAGTAAGCATCTTTCATTATAAATTCTCTACCTCTAAGAAGCCCAAATCTAGGTCTTGCTTCATCTCTAAATTTAAGATTTATTTGATATAGATTAACCGGAAGCTGTTTATAGCTTTTAATAGTCCCTCTTACTAAATCAACTACGCTTTCTTCATTTGTAGGTGAGAGTACAAATTTTTGCCCTTTTCTATCTTCAATTCTCAGTAGCTCATCACCATACTTTTTAGCTCTTCCTGTCTCTTCCCATAATTCATATGGTGTAACAAAACTAAGCATAACTTCCTGAGCTCCGGCTTTATCCATCTCTTCTTTAATTATTTTTCTTATATTATCAAGCACCATCTTCCCAAGAGGTGCAAAATCATATATTCCGGCTGCCACTTGTTTTATGTATCCACCTCTAACTAAATATTTATGACTTGGCGTTACCGCGTCCTTTGGTACTTCTTTTAATGTATAAGCGAAAAATCTACTCCATCTCATAAAATCTCCTTTTTTAATCTTTTAAAAATTTTTTGATATTAAAAAGTATTTTAATATTAAATTGCAATTCTTTATAATTATCTTCTGTTACCATTAAACCTCCTTATAATTAATTTCTAATTCATCACTTAAAAAGTTTTCATATTTTTTAAAAGAATATCCAAAATAATCACATTTTTTTAAACTTCTTTATCTTCAAAATTTTCTAAAATATTTACATTACCATCATAAACTTTCTTGGATATTTCCTCTGCTTTTTTTGAAAAATCTTCTTTTAAATCTCTTTTTTTTAAATATAAAATTATATCGGCATTGGTGTAAAAAATTGTCCTTCGTTTTGTTTTATACCTTGGTCTAAAAAGCCTTCAAACAAATCTCCTAAAAATTGATTTTCTTCGGAATTTGTTAGATAAATATCTTGAAAAAGCAAAACAATTTTTTCTTGGATTTTTCTTTCTACTAAAGGTATCTGAATATTCAAATAATCATCCATCTGCAAATTTTTTATATTACTCATACCTGTTTGCATATCAAAAGTATATCCTTGATTATACATATAATCTAAAAGCAAAAACAGAAATTTACTCTTAAATCTATTATCTTTTAGTCTCAATCTAACCATATTAAATTTACTTTCTTTAATATCAAGCATATCGATTAAATTACACATTTTTAAACTCTTCATTTTCTGTTTTTTCTTGCTTTTCTTTGCTTAGTTCTTTATATTTTTTTTCTTCTTTTGTCTTTTATAAATTTTAAACTCTCAAACTCTTTTTTATACTCTTTTAATTTCTCTTTAAAATTTAATCAAATTTCCTTTACATACTCTGCTTTTTTACTCTTTGGAATGGTTTTAGTTTCCGGTATTTTTAATACTTTATATTTTTTAATTCCGCTTAAATAATGAATTTCAATTATATCTCCAACTTTTACGTCTTTTGCCGGTTTTGCTTTTTTGCCGTTTATGAATACTACGCCTTCTTTACACATTTCATCCGCAATAGAGCGTCTTTTAACTATATTTACGGCATTTAAAAACTTATCTATCCTCAAACTCATCCTTTTTTTAGAAATTATATCAAATTTGATTTAATTAAATAAAAAGGTTTTTTATGTGTGCAATCGAATACTACACTCTTTTATGAAGAATATAAAAAGTGGGAAGAGGATTGGGAATTGATAGACGGAATTCCACTTGCAATAACACCCTCACCTCTTCCTACTCATCAATTCAATTTATAACATATTAAATATCACATCAACTAAACTCTCAATTAGAAGAGTGTTTAGAGTATGCCGTTTTAGGAGAAGTTGATTATAAAATAGATAAAGAGAATCTCCTAAGACCCGATTTAGTTTTAACGTACGAAAAATTAAATAAACCTTATCTATCACTTGCACCGGAAATTGTATTTGAAGTAGTTTTCCCGTCAACTACAAGAAGAGACGAAAAGTTTAAATTTGAGCTTTATGCAAAAGAAAAAGTTAAATATTATGTCTTAGTATACCCAAACGATAAAAAAGTAAAAGTTTATAAACTAAATAACTCCAAATATGAAAAAGAGGAAGATATTATAACAAAATACGAATTTAAAGAAACAAAGTGTAAAGTTAGCGTAGATTTTGAAAAAATCTTTAAAAGACTTAGTATAATTACATAAAAAAAGGACTAAGATGAAAGTAGTATTAGCTTACTCCGGAGGACTTGATACGAGTATTATTCTTAAATGGTTACAAGATACTTACAATGCGGAAGTTGTAACATTTACAGCCGATATAGGTCAAGGTGAAGAAGTTGAAGAAGCAAGAGAAAAAGCATTGAAACTAGGTGTAAAACCGGAAAATATATTTATTGAAGATTTAAGAGAAGAATTTGTCAGAGATTATGTATTTCCTATGTTTAGAACAAACGCTATTTATGAAGGAGAATACCTGCTTGGGACTTCAATTGCAAGACCTCTCATTGCAAAAAGACAAATTGAGATTGCAAAACAAGTAGGAGCCGAAGCAGTAGCACACGGAGCAACCGGTAAAGGAAACGACCAGGTAAGATTTGAGCTTGGATATTATGCTCTAAAACCCGATATTAAAGTAATTGCCCCTTGGAGAGAGTGGGATTTAAACAGCCGCGAAAAACTTCTTGCATATGCAGAAAAACACGGGATTCCAATCAATAGACACGGAAAAAAATCTCCTTACTCAATGGACGCAAACCTTTTACATATCTCATATGAAGGTGGAATATTAGAAGACCCTTGGGCAGAACCCGAAGAAGATATGTGGAGATGGACGGTAGCCCCTGAAAAAGCCCCTGATAAACCGGAATATATCGAAATAGAATTTAAAAACGGGGACCCTATTGGAATAAACGGTACTACAATGACTCCGGCAAAACTTCTTGAAACTTTAAACGAATATGGGAAAAAACACGGAATCGGTAGACTTGATATAGTAGAAAACAGATTTGTTGGAATGAAAAGTAGAGGTTGTTATGAAACACCGGGTGGAACAATCTTGCTAAAAGCACACAGAGCAATTGAATCCATTACACTTGATAAAGGCGAAGCTCATCTTAAAGATGAAATAATGCCAAAATATGCTGAACTAATCTATAACGGATTTTGGTTTGCACCGGAAAGAGAAGCATTACAAGCATTAATTGATAAAACTCAAGAAAACTGCGAAGGAACGGTAAGACTTAAACTTTACAAAGGAAACGTCACAGTTGTTGGTAGAAAATCTCCAAAATCTCTATTTAGTCCGGAATTTGCAACATTCGAAGAAGATAGCGTATATAACCAAAAAGATGCAGAAGGATTTATTAAACTAAACGCCCTAAGATTTATAATCGAAGGGTATGTAAGAGGGAAAAAATAATCCTCTTACGTACAATTCCACTATTTTACAACTGCAAAACGATTATTTACAAATACCGGCTTTACTTCGTGTGCAAAAAGCCTATGACTTGGAAAGACTATCATCTCCCCTGCTTTCGGTTTATGAACAACTCTTTTTCCGTCTGAAAATCTTAAATGACAGAACTCAACTTCTCCACCTTCATACTCATCATTTTACACTATAAAAAGCCTTTTCAAAAATCTCTTTTATCTTTGATATTGGAGAGTGAATAATAGTTTTTCTAATATTTTCATTAACTCCACCACCAACAAGCCCGGCTTTATAATCACACTTTCCCAGAGACAAAATAACCTCTTTGAACTATTATTTTTAGAGCAGATTTTCAAAAACCAAAAAAGGATACTCGTTATAAAAACTTGCTGTCGGATATTTTTCAAAATCCATCTCCCAAATTTCATCTAAAGCATAAATTTTTGACTAATAGGAACCATTACCCCTCTTTAATCAAATCTCATAATATGCATTTTTCCCTTTTGTTTTTAAAACTTTATTTATCTCACTTCCACCTTTTGCAAATATTATATCTTTTGGCAAACTAAAATCATATTTTATCAATTTATTATCAAAATTTTCATCAATCCACCTTAAGATAATATCTTTACTATTTGGATTTATATAAATATTTTCATCTCTTAAAAACTGGGAATTAAGAGCTTTTTTCTCTTTTACAGTAACTATTTCAAAAGGCTTTTGGTTATATCTAAAATCTTCGATTAAAAACTTAAATCTCCCATTATCCGTAAAAAATCCCTCATTATAAGGAGGTTTATCAAAAACTTTTTTTCTATATAGCTCATTATCTATTTTTTCAAGTTCGGTATTTAAAATTTCATCTATATACTCATCTTCACTTCTAAGCCCTTCAAATCCAAATTTATCCATTAAATATTTAGTAAGTTCATATTCGCTTATACCACCCTTACACTCTTTGACTTTTTTTCTATTAACAAGCACATATTCATGAAAATAACTACCTCTTACATCTTTTTTACAATAAAAATCGCATGTAGGAATAAAAAGAGTAGCAATTTTTGCCGTTTCATCAAAGTATTTACCAAAAACAATAGTAGTTTTTTCTTTCAATTTTTTCCACTCATCCCTATTTACAAAACTAACCAAAGGATTTGCCCCTTGAATAAAAACTACATCAAACTCATCCAAATTTACATCAAATAAATTTACTCTGTTTTTATGCTCTATCTTAAAAGGATTATTAAGCCCATACCCACTACTCCCAAGAAAAGCCACACCTTTATCGCTTTTACCAAAATAATCAAGCATATAAAAAAGACTATCAATAGCCCAAGTGGTTTTATAGCATTCCTTGCATTTTGCAACTCCAAGCCCTGTTAATACAACAGCTCCTTCTTTTATTATCTTAAACAATTTAATTAAATCTTCATTATTAACACCACATTTTTTCATTAAATCTTCTTTGCTATAAGAAAATACCAACTTTTTAAACTCTTTAAAATTATCACTTACTTTATAACTACCATTTTCAATTACCATTTGAGAAAGTAGTATCGCCAAGTAATAATCACTATTTGGTCTTATCTGAATAAAAATATCTGAATATTTAGCAGTTTTTGTATTAATTACATCAATTGTAATAATCTTTTTATCTTTTATAAAAGGCAAAAGATGAATATTTGTAACATACGGGTTTCTTCCCCAAATTAAAATATTTTTAGCGTTTTTTATAATCCAAGTTGGAAGTATCAAAGATTTCCCACGTCCTTTTATAATCCCCTCTTCTCCTATTCCATCACAAGTACTTCCAACTGCAAATGTAGCCCCAAAACACTCAAAAAAGAGCTTTGTTACATTTTGCATAATTCCCATATTTCCTGAGCCTTTTACAAAAAGTACTTTCTTAGGTTCAGTTTTTTTTAGTATTTTATTAAGTTTTTCTAAAGCCTCACTTAACATAATATTTTTACCATTGAGTTTAGCAAATTTTTCAGGAGGGAACTTGAAGTAATTGTTTAATTTCCAGCATAAATAAGGAGTTGGTTCTAAGCCTATAAATTTATTTTCCACTAATTGCAGATTGCAACTATCCCAACAATCAAGAGGACAAAACATACAATCTCCCTTAAAATATTTGGGAGATTATAACAGATTTTTATTTTTTATCAACAAACTTAACTGCCACCCCTTCTACACAAGCTTTTTGAGTCCAAGGTCCAAATCCTGGCAAAATATATAAAGCAAACCAACCCCACTCTTTTCTACAAGTTGGCATTAAAACTTTTTCCTCATCCCTTTCCCACTTAACATCAATCACTCCATCTCCACCTACTATTTGTCCCTTTTGCCTTAACTTTTTTAAAGCCTCAGAGGTAATTTCTTTACAATCATCCCATATAAATCCAGAAGCACACGCTCTAATAGGAGTTATTTCTCTATAATGTCTATTACCTCCTATATAATTCGAATAAGCATTATAATGCTTATAATCAAGTGCAACATTTTTATAAGTACATCCACTAAATAACACCCCTGCACAAAAAACACTCACAACCAAAAAAGTTAGTTTTTTCATCCCCATCTCCTTGACATTTTCTGAGGAAAAAATTATACTTTCTCTCTCTCAAAGTCAAGATTAATGTAATATTAAATTTTTTTCTATAATTAAACTAAAAGGGAAGCAAGAAATGCACTTTTTCACGAATACCCCTATCAAGAAAGAAATTTAATCATAGCTATAAACTTTTTACTTGAAAATAGTGATTACTTAATAGTAAGTTACAGAAAAACTATAAAGGCTTTTTGATGAGATTATCAAAAAAAGAAGTTGAGTTTATTAAAAACACTATAAAAAAAACATATTAAAGACGCAAAGATTTATCTCTTTGACAGTATTTTAAAAGATGAAATAAAAGGTGGAGACGTTGATATTTACATCATTACCTCACAAAAGATAGATTTCTCTACAAAAGCTTTAATTAAATTTGAACTTCAAAACTATCTCTATCGCCCTGTAGATAAGGAATTAAGATTGGATTTTAATTTTTCCGTTTTCCTGAATAATCTTACCTTCTTTAATCAATTCGTTAACAGCCGATTTAAAAGCTTTTTTACTGACTTTAAAATATTTTTTAATATCTTCAGGGTTAGATTTGGTGGTTATTTTCATCTCTCCCCACTCCTTTAAAGTATTATACACTTTCTCCTTAACGTCATCCCTTGAGCCTATTTTTTGAAGTGAGAGATCAAGCTTTCCGTCATTTCGCACGTTTTTAACAAATGCTTTTTTCTTCTGTCCAACTCTTACATCTTCAAATATTTCATTATCAAAAAGCATTCCCTCATACATATCATCAACAATACATTTATATCCAAGAGGAGTTTTTGCAATTATAAGAACTTTTACTTCATCATTTCTTTCATAGTTTTTAGCTTTTTTAAGATTACGCGATAGTTTTGCATCCAAAAGAAGCCTATCGCTTTTTTCATCATAAACGATTTTACCAATAACCTTATCACCGATTTTTAGATTTTTGTTTGTATTTCCAAAAGGCAAAAACAAGTCTTTTTCCATTCCAAAATCAACAAAATATCCAAAATCGGTCTTCCCTACTACCTCAAAAATCCCAAATTCCCCATATTCATATTTTGGCTTTTTAATAGTTGCTACATATCTATCTTCTGAATCATTTACAATAAAAACTTCTATCTCATCCCCAATTTTCATATTATCTTCTATATATCTATTCGGAAGCAAAACCATATCCCCATCAAGAGCCTCAAGATATAACCCTTGAGGAGTTTTTTTTGAGATTTTTAATCTATTTAAAGAACCTAGTTTTAAATACTCTTCAATCATACATTAAACCTAAAATGCATAATATCCCCATCTTGCACTACATAATCTTTACCCTCAAGCCTCATCTTACCGGCTTCTTTTGCACCTTGTTCGCCTCCATATTTTATAAAATCATCATAGCTTATAACCTCAGCTCTAATAAATCCTTTTTCAAAATCCGTATGAATAACCCCGGCAGCTTGAGGAGCTTTTGTACCTTTTTTAATAGTCCAGCTTCTAACTTCAATTTTTCCGGCAGTAAAATAGCTTATCAAATCAAGCTTTTCATACGCTTTTTTAATAATCTGGTCAAGCCCACTCTCACTTGCCCCCATACTCTCCAAAAACTCTTTTCTCTCTTCATCACTCATTTCAACCATTTCTTCTTCAATCTTTGCACAAAGCTTAATAACTTCTCTTCCGTGTTTTTTAGCATACTCTTTTAAGGCTTTAACATATTCGTTATCCTCAGCAAGCCCCTCTTCATCAACATTTGCACCATAAAAAATCTCTTTATTTGTTAGAAAATTAAGTTCTCTTTCAAGTACTTTAAAAGCCTCTTCATCTTTTTTAGGAAAAGTCATAACAGGATTTCCATCAGCCAACCACTCCATAAGCTCATTTGCAAGTTCAAGTTGAGCTTTTGCTTCTTTGCTACCTTTTGCTTGTTTAGTTAGTTTTGCAATTCTTTTTTCAAGAGTTTGCATATCTGCATATAAAAGTTCTTGCTCAATTATTTCAACGTCTCTTATTGGGTCAACACTATTTTCAACGTGAATAACATTTGGGTCATCAAAACATCTTACCATATGTAAGATTATATCCGTCTCTCTAATGTTTGCCAAAAACTGATTTCCAAGCCCTTCACCTTTACTTGCTCCTTTTACTAATCCCGCAATATCAACAAACTCAATTGTTGAGTATTGAATCCTATCAGGATTTACAATCTTAGTAAGCTCTTCTATTCTCTCATCAGGAACCGGCACAACAGCTTTATTGGGCTCAATCGTACAAAACGGAAAGTTTGCAGCCTCTGCATTTTGAGTTTTAGTTAAAGCATTAAATGTAGTAGATTTACCTACATTTGGAAGTCCGACAATACCAACTTTCATTTATTTTTTCTCCTTATTTTCGGGATTTTCTCATTTTTGGTTACAAGTTTGTGGTTACAATTTAAACGAAAAAATTACGAAACGTAACCAAAAAAGAGAATCTATTGTTTTTATACATTTAATATAAAAATATGTGGAATTATACCTTAAAACTATTAGTTTTTATTTTTACAACCGAAATAATAAAAATTTTATACTAAAAACAACTTCAATAAACTTCTTATTCAGATTTCTCTATATAATCAAATATCAATAATGGTTTAATTTTAAATTGCAATGATGTAGGGTCCGGTGTACCTCCTTTTCTTTGCATCACTATACCATTACTAAGCTGTAAACTTGCTTTCTTTTTTTTAGTTAATTTCACGTCTCCTCTTTGAAAACAATCTAAAGCCGTATTAATATTTGTTAAAATCCATTTCGTTTCATCTTTATCCGAATCGTATCTTACAACCATTAACCATTCTGCTGCCAGAGCTCCTCGCCCTTTTATAATATCAAGTAAAATTTGAAACTTTTTGTCGCTAAAAAACTTAATTATTTTTTCTAAATATTCTGGTTTTAAATAATTTAGATAAATTCTTCTACAATCTTCAAGTTCTTCCGGTGTTATCCCACAATATTTATATAATAAGTAAGGATGTTTTACCGGTTCTATTTCTCCGGTAAATAATTTTAATATCGTCGCAATTTCGTCGTCAAACTTCCATATTTTTTGATACCTGTCTACTTTTCTCTTGTCTACTTGATTATAATTTGCATTTTTATTTGCTTTCTTAACAGAAATATTTTCTCTTTTTATAACCCCATTACTTAAAATAACCGTAATTTGAACCTGTAAGTCTGCTTTTTTAAATTGCAAATCTTCATCGTTTTCCAATCCGAGACTTCTTGCAAATTTTTTATTTATTTGTGGTGGAATTCCAATTGCCCTTACCTCTTTAATATCTTCCAATTTACAACCGAGTATTTTTAACCAAACCTGTGCTTCTTTATCATTTTTCCAATTATTAAATTTCTCAACCACTTTGTCTTCAGATGCGAAACCTCCTTTTGCCGTTGAAGAACCGAATTCAAAATCATACGCCATTTTAAAACTCCTTACAAAACATCAAATAAAACCGATTGTTCTATTTATTTTTATTTAAAAATATTTTTAAATATAGGATTTATTACGGCTTTAACAACGTTTACGGGAACGCTGTTTCCAAATAAAGAAATAGCTTTATTATAAGACACATCTTTTATTTCATAAGAATCAGGAAACCCGAAAAGCTTTTTAACTTCGTTTACGGTTAATTTTCGGATTCCTTCTGGAGTTTTATAAGCCCCTGTTTTTGAAAATACTCCCCCTGTACTATGAGAAATAGTTACTGAAGTTCCTTTAACACTATAAATTCTCTCTCCTTGTCTTCCTTTTTTAACTTTGGCTATTTGATAAGGTCCGTGAACTCTTTCATTTGTTTCTTTTTTTATTATTTCATAATCTCCATCATAAAATAAAGTTGCGTCAACCTCTTTTTCAATAATATCTTCAAGAACAACTACATTGCAATTCTTTTTTGCATCTTCTTTTAATTTTTTAAAATCGTAAGTAAAATCATAATCTTTATGAATAGCGACTATAAAAACTCTTTCTCTACTTTGTGCTAAATTAAAAAATTTAGAATTTAAAATATCCGCATAAACATTATAGTCAAGTTCTTCAAGCAATTTTTTTACCGTGATAAAAGTATTTCCACTATCATGAGTTAAAAAATTTCTAACATTCTCCAATACCAACACCGGAGGTCTTTTAACTTCTACAATATCCCTAATATAAAAAAATAAATTTCCGTTTTTTTCGTCTTCAAAACCTTTTCTTTTACCAGCTATACTAAAAGGCTGACAAGGAAATCCGGCAAACAAAATATCAAAATCAGAAATCTCTCTTGGATTAATTTTCGTTATATCGGAATAAGGCTCATCTTTAAAATTATCTCTATATACCTTTTTAGCGTTTTTTTCTATTTCACAACTAAAAACGCATTCTCCTCCTAATTCTTCAGCAGCAATTCTAAATCCTCCGATTCCGGCAAACAAATCAACAAACTTAACACTCATAAAAAAACTTAAAAAAAAAGAGTTACCCTTGAAGAAGAGAAACTATCGTATCAACTCCAAATCCACTAGCCCCATAAGGGTTATAGCCCCACTCTTTTTCCACAAAAGCAGGTCCTGCTATATCAAAGTGAGTCCATTTATCCAAATTCTCTTCTTCTATAAAGTTACTAAGGAAAAGTCCGGCAGTCAACGCTCCTCCGTATCTGCTTGAAGCAATATTACAAATATCGGCCACGTTACTTTTTAATAATTTTTTTAAATGTTTATTAAACGGAAGATATGCAAAACTCTCTCCTCTTTTCTCTCCTACTTCAACAGCTTTATTTATCGTATTTTTATTGTATCCCATAACACCTGCCGTATATTCTCCAAGCCCTACAACACAAGCACCTGTTAAAGTAGCAAAATCCATTATATAATCAAAATTTTTTATATTCTCTTGAGCGTAACATAAAGAGTCTGCCAAAACAAGTCTACCTTCAGCGTCTGTATTTCTTACTTCAATAGTTTTTCCATTTTTGGCTTTTAGTATGTCATCCGGCTTATAAGCGTTACCTCCTATCATATTCTCAGCCGCACCTAATATTGCGTGAACCTCAACATCAAGTTTTAGTTCGCTTATAGCTTTTATAATTCCAAGTACCGTTACGGCTCCCGATTTATCACTTTTCATAGTTACCATAAAGTCACTCGGTTTTAGACTAAGCCCTCCACTATCATATGTAAGACCTTTACCTACAAGCACCACTTTTTTCTTAGCATTTTTCGGTTTATAAGCCAGATGAATAAGTCTTGGAGGATTCGTACTCGCTTTTCCTACTGCATAAAACGCCCCATATCCGTTTTCTCTTAGCCACTCTTCATCATAAATTTCACATTCAAGATTATTTTCTTTTGCTAAATTTTCAGCAATTGCCGCAAGTTTTGCAGGAGTAATTTCATCCGGCATTGAATTTATTATATCTCTTACGAAATTTATTGCATTTGCTCTAATTTTAGATTCTTTTATAATTTCGTCAAAATCTCTTTTTGAGTTAATAGCAATAGTTTTAATAGGATGTTTCGCTTTTTCACTTTTATATTTATCAAACTCATAATCTCCTAATATAAAACCTTCAAAAAAACTTAAAAGCAAATCTTTATCTTTTGTATTCGGTGGAGTAATCTCTACACTTTCGAACTTATATTTTTTAAGAGCTTTTATAATCGTAGCAGTTGCCGTTTTTAAATTTTCGCTGTTTATTTCATCAATTCCTACATAAACTCTTTTTTTCTCCGGTAACACCAAAACTTCTCCATCTCTTCCACTAAATCCGTATTCTTCGAATTTTTTAACTCCGTTTACAACAATTTCTGCCTTAACTTGACCTTTAGCTTTAATAAAATCCATAAATCCTCCTTAACTTTCTTCTTTTTTATTTATATACCACAAAACACCCCACAAAAACAACACAAACAAAAACCCTATATACCAATGGGATTTTAACCATTTTAAAACATTTAACAACTCTTCTCCAAAATAATAAGCCGGAATTATAGTAACTGACGCCCAAACAAAAGCCGAAATTAAATTTATCAAAGCATATTTTCTAGAGTCATATCCACTAACACCTATAGCCATCGGAATAATTGTCCTCATTCCATAAATAAACCTTTGAATAAATACTACCCATCCTCCGTATTTTCTAAGAAGCAGTCTAGCTTTTGCAAATTTACGTCTATGGGCTTCAAGTTCTTTTAAAACCCAGGTTTTATTAATTCTTCCTAAATAAAAATATATCTGGTCTCCGAGAAACCCTCCAAGAGCGGCCACCAAAATGGCAAGCCACAAATTCATATCTCCGGTATGAGACAAAATCCCGGCCATTACAAGACCAGTTTCCCCCTCAAAAATAGACCAGACAAATAATATTATATATCCGTACTCTTTTAAAAGATTAACTAAGTTATCTTCGCTAAAAAATTCTTTAAACGAGTTAAAATCAAACCCGTATAAAAAACTTACAAATAAAACTGCTAATATTATCCACTTTTTCATATCTACTCTTTAAACTTTTTTAGCAAGGAATTATATCAAATTATCTAAAAACGATTAAAAACTAAGGAGCTATCGCCTCTCTTGTTTCATAATAAAAGAAATTAGTATCAAAAAACTGCTTAAAGGCAAAATATTTGATTTAGGAGATCATTTAAGGTAGTTTCCACATTTTCCACTTGCATTGTTTAGTCGAATAAATAAACAATATACTCAAACACCACAAAAACAAAAGCAAAAACAATTATACCCATAATATACAAAAACAGAAATTTTTTTGTTTCAAAAGAGTCATTAAAATTATAGTTTTCATTCGACTTATTCTTGTGTAAAAATTCCTTTTTCATATAATAATTTTATCTTTGTTTTATAATCTAGCGTTTATCTCCTCTATAATCTTAATTCCCTTTTGTGAGGTTATATTACCAAGTTCTATATCTTCTAAAATTTTTTCAATTCTTTTTTGGTCTTCTTCTTGTTTTTTTGCAAAGAAAGGGATAACTCTTTTAACCTTTTTTTAAAGTAGAATAGCTTAAAGAAAGCGACTCTGCCATTTCTTTTAAATTTCCACCATGAAAAAATAATTCTGTCAGCTTTTGTTCTTTTATGTAAAGAAGAACAAGTCTTAATAAAAAAATTTTCCCCTATAATTCGTTTTGTAAGCTTCACAATAATATTCGATTATAGTAAGATTACTACCACAAATTGAACATTTCGTCATTTTTTCCTCTTATTGAAAAATCATAACTAAGCTTTTAATTATTTTCAATTATAGGTTGCTTTTTATTTTCTCAAATTTTTAAAATAAAACATATAGATTTTTCTAGCGAAAAAGAAAAAAAGAGAGTATAATGTGGATTAAAATCAAATCTTTCTAAAATTCAAATTTTGAACCTATTCTTATCATAAACGAATCAAAATCCCAATTAGCGTCTTCACTAACACTTTTACTTACGGAGTCTTTTACCGAATGCATTTCATAACCAAAAGATATATCATAACTAACTTTAGGATAATTAACCAAATACATACTCTCTCCTACAAAAGCTCCCAGATAAAGACCGTCTTTAGATTCATCGTATCTACCACTCCCTAAAGAATTCATTTTATCATACCCTAAACATAAATCAACAAAAAAGTCCACCTTAGCAACTTTATAAACTTTAGAAGCAAAAACCCCCAAATAACCGGCACCAAAAACGTTATAATTATGAATATCCATATTTTCGGTTTTGGGATTTATTCGACCCCTTTGGTAAAAAATATAATATTTTCCGTTTTGAATATAAATTTTAGCCCCATAACTAGCTATATCGTCCGAATCCTCAAAAGGACTTGTTTTATAAGAAGAGTCTTTAATTTTAACATCTCCTTTTATACCACCCATTAATTGAATACCTACATAACTCTTAGCAAATAACAAACTTCCAAAAACCAAAAAAAACAATTTTTTCAACTTATTCTCTTTAACTAAAATCAAGCAAGTTTTTAGCTTGCATCATATCCTTATCGCCACGTCCGGAGAGGTTTACTATTACAAGTTTATCTTCTATGTCTTTTAATTTTTTAAGATAGGCTACGGCATGTGAACTTTCAAACGCAGGAATTATTCCCTCTTTTTGACTTAGCCATACAAATGCTTCAAGTGCTTCTTTGTCGGTTATATAATCATACTTTACGTTTCCTTTTTCAAAATGAAAAGCGTGTTCCGGTCCAATACCCGGATAATCAAGCCCGGCACTGATACTATGAGCTTCAAGAATTTGACCGTCCTCATCTTGAAGCAAATAACTCATTTGTCCATGAAGCACCCCTGGACTTCCGGCATTAAGACTAGCCCCGTGTTTTCCACTCTCAATCCCAAGTCCCCCGGCTTCAATTCCTATACACTCTACACTCTCTTCTTCTAAAAAGTGAGAAAAAATCCCCATTGCGTTACTTCCACCACCGATACATGCTATCACGTAATCCGGGAGGCGATTCTCTTTTTTAAGTATTTGAGCTTTCGCTTCATATCCTATTATCGCTTGAAAATCTCTTACCATCATAGGATAAGGATGAGGTCCGGCAACCGTTCCTATCACATAAAAAGTATCCCTTGCATTAGTTACCCAATATCTTATCGCTTCATTCATAGCGTCTTTAAGCGTTCTGCTCCCACTTTTTACCGGATGAACTTTTGCTCCTAAAAGCTTCATTCTAAATACGTTAAGCTCTTGTCTTTTTACGTCTTTTTCGCCCATAAATATCTCACACTCAAGCCCAAGAAGTGCTGCGGCCGTTGCCGTTGCAACTCCGTGCTGACCGGCTCCCGTTTCTGCTATCACTCTTTTTTTACCCATTTTTTTAGCAAGCAATACTTGACCTATTGTATTATTTACTTTATGAGCACCCGTGTGATTTAAATCTTCTCTTTTTAAGTAAATTTTTGCATTAAGTTCTTTGCTTAAATTAGGAGCAAAATAAAGCCCCGTCGGGCGACCTATGTACTCTTTATAATAATAATTCATCTCACGCCAAAATTCCTCGCTAAAACGAACGTTTTTATAAAACTCCTCCAATTCAAGTAAAACCGGCATAAGAGTTTCGGGTACGTATCTTCCCCCGAATTTATCAAAATGTCCTCTCTCATCCGGGTCAAAAATCGGTTTTGGTATATACATCATATTCCTTTAATATTTAACTAAACTATCAACTTTTACGCCTAGTTTTTCAAGCTTTTCTTTTCCATCAAAAAACTCAAGCTCAATCAAAAACAAAGCAGCTTCTACATCTGCTCCCAACTTTTGAATAAGCTTAACGGCAGCTTCGGCCGTCCCACCAGTTGCTATCAAATCATCTACAAGTAAAACTTTAAGATTTTTTTTATTATTAAAAGCGTCTATATGAATTTCAATTTCATCAAAGCCGTATTCAAGTGCATATTTTTCGGCAACGGTAGTATAAGGAAGCTTACCTTTTTTTCTGATAGGCACAAATCCTTTTTTTATCTTAGATGCTATAGCCGAAGCAAATATAAAACCGCGAGATTCTATTCCGCACACAAAATCTACATCTTTATATTTTTCGCTCCAAAAATCTATTACCTCACTAAAAAGTTCTCCGTTATTTAAAAAAGTGGTAATATCCTTAAAAACAATACCTTTTTGAGGAAAGTCCGGAATATCGCGAATAGCAGATTTTACTCTTGTAGCTAGGTCCATTTTATCTCCTTAAAAATAAAAAGGAGATTATTTAACTTTTTCTAAATAATCTCCCGTTCTTGTATCCACTTTGATTTTATCCCCTTCAAGTATATGACACGGCACGGTTACAACAGCACCGGTTTCAAGCTTAGCCGGTTTTCTACAAGCCCCACTTCTATCTCTGTTACTTACCGGTTGAGTTTCAACAACCTCAAGTTCTACTGTTAAAGGAAGTTCGACTCCTATTACTTTTCCATTGTGGAAAAGTACGTCAACATTCATACCTTCAAGTAAAAATCCTTTGGATTCTTCAAAAATCTTAACATCAATAGGAATCATCTCAAAGGTTTCGTTATCCATAAAATAGTAAATATCTCCCTCATTATAAGAGTATTGATACTTACGTCTTTCAAGATTCGGCTCATCTGCTTTATCCCCTGCGTGGAAAGTTTTTTCAATTACCCTTCCGTCAATTAAGTTTTTAAGTTTTGTTCTGACAAACGCCGCACCTTTTCCGGGTTTTACGTGATGATACTCAACTATTTTATAAGGAATTCCGTCAAGTTCAATATTTAGATATTTTTTTAAATCACTCATACTATATGCCATAATTTCTCCTTCAATTAAATTTCTGCATACCCTACACTTAGGGCTGCTTTTAGGTTTCTTAATTCGTTTAGTACATTTTCATTTACATCGTTATCTACAATAATAACAGCCATTGCCTGATTTTCTTTATTTCTACCGAGTCTAAAGTCTGCTATATTGATATTATGTTTTGCAAGAGTCATACCAACTTCTCCAATAACTCCCGGTACGTCAGTGTTTTTAAAGAAAATCATTTTCCCTTTAGGTTCGAATTCCAAATCAAACCCTTTAAACTCAACGATTCTAGGATGATTTTCAAGCATTGTTCCACTAATAGAATACTCTCCCTCATCCGTAATCACTTTAATATTTACAAGGTTTTTATAAGTTTCGTTTTTAATCTCTTTCGTTTCGGTAACTATACCTTTTTCGGTAGCTAAAAACTCTGCATTTACGTAATTTACGTTATCGGTAATATTTTTAAAAAGCCCTACCAAACTAAACGTAAGAACGGATTTGTTTTCTTTGCTGATATCCCCACTAAGGGCTACTTTTACTTTTTTAATAGGTTTATTGATAATCTGACTCAAAATATATCCCATTTTTTGAGAAAGTTCTAAATATTTAATTACCCATTCAGGCGTATTTGCAGTGTTTATAGGAAGGTTTAAAGCATTCGGATAACTGCTTCCCCTTAGTGCTTCTATAATAGCTTCAGCAGCTTGAATAGCGATTCTCTCTTGAGATTCGCGAGTATTAGCTCCTATATGAGGTGTAACGGAAGTGTTTTCAAGCTCAAAGAAAGGATGTTCCGTTAAAGGTTCTTTATTAAATACGTCTATACCAAGCCACGCTATTTTTCCGGATTTAAGTCCTTCCGCTACGTCTTCTTCGTTATAAAGCCCACCTCTTGCACAATTAATTAAAACAACACCGTCTTTCATTTTTTCAATCTCTTTTTTTGTAATCATATTGATAGTTTCAGGAGTTTTAGGAGTATGGATTGTAATAAAATCACATTTTAAAATCTCTTCAAAATCCGTCGTATATTTACACCCAAGGTCAGTAGCTTTGCTAGGGTCAATGTACGGGTCGTATGCAATTACGTCCATTTCAAGTGCTTTAGCTCTAATCCCTACACGGCTACCGATATTACCAAACCCTATAATCCCTAGTTTTTTCCCAGCAAGTTCGATTCCAAGCCATTTTTCCCTATTCCATTCGTGTTCTTTTTTAAGGTTCCATACGGCATTAGTAAAACTTCTCGCAGCCGTAAGTAAATGAGCCATAGTAAGCTCCACTGCTGCTAAAGTATTAGCAGTAGGTACGTTCATTACAATTACCCCTCTTTTACTTGCAGCTTCCATATCTACATTGTCAACACCAACTCCGGCTCTTACCACGGCTTTTAGTTTTTTAGCGTGAGATAGAAATTTTTCATCTACAGGAGTAGGACTTCTTGTAATTACTCCATCTGCATCTTCAATAACTTTTAATAACTCGTCTTTTTGAGTTCTGCTTGCGTCTACAAGTTCTATATCTTTAGCTTTTTTTAAAATTTCAAATCCAGCTTCGTGAATCGGGTCACATACTACTACTTTCATTTAAATCCTTTTTACTATTTTTTCTATTTCTACGTTAAAACGATAACTTTTAAAAAGTTTAATAATCCTATCAGCTTGTGAAAGTGATTTAAACAATATAAAAACTTCTACCTCTTTATTTTCAATTAAAGAATACGGAATATTCTCATTTTCCAAAATCGATTTAATATTAAACAAAGCAAATTTGTCGTTTGCTTTTATTACTATTTTATAAAGGATAACGTTTTTATACTCTCTAAAATCAATTTTAATAAATAATTCTCTTGCCGGAAAATTAAAAGTTTTAAAAGAGAGCTTAAACCCTTCTTTTTTCGTTTCCCATGAAAAATTCATCTCTTTTTTTACAACCGGAAAATCCGGTTGCGAAATTTTATCATAAGTAATAACCATTGCTGCAATAATAATTAAAATAAAAAACGAAATTAATATTTTCATTCAGCAAGTTTTACTCTCTCTCCGTTAATTTCTATAATTTTACCCTTAAAAACATCCCCTATATCATATTCGTTTTCAAAATCTTCTTTTCTAACAAGGGCTTCAATATCCCCAAGGTCTATAAACATCCCAAAATTCGTTATGTATTTCACTTTACCTTCCACTTCGTCCCCTACGTTATGAGTTTGAGCAAAGCTGTCGTAAGGATTCGGCATAGCGTCTTTTCTCGAAACTATAACTTTATTTTCTTCAGGAGAAATAGTAATAACCTTAAATTGCAATCTATCTCCTATATTAAATATGTCACTGGCTTTTTCTCCTTTTTTATAAGAAGCAAATTTATTAGGTAAAAGCGTACTTATTCCGTCAATTTCTACAAACGCCCCTACATTTATAAATTTCGTAATAATACCTTCAACCACATCTCCGACCTCGTGAGTTTGAGCAAAAATTACAGCAGGTTTAGTTAAAAGATTCTTTCTGCTAACTCTAAGTTTTTCTTCTTCCGGATTAATTTCAACAATCTCTACCTCAATTTCATCTCCAAGCGTCAAGTCGTTAATCCCATCCCAATTAATTTCACTGATATGCAAAAATCCTTCAACTCCGTTTCCTAAATCCACAAACGCTCCGTAATCGGTAATATGAGATACGCTTACCTTTACAACATCACCGATATTAAGTTCTTTTACTTCATCCCAAGGATTAGGAAGCGTCTTTTTAATAGAAAAAATTCTTCTAACAGGGTCTATTAATTTTACTTGAACTTCATCACCTTCGCTTATATATTGGCGATGGTCTATCTTTTTATAAAAAATTTCATCTTTAGGAACAAATCCACTGATACCGTCAACATCAATAATCAAACCTTTAGGTTTTACCTTTGTTACCACAGCTGTTAAGACTTCATCAGCTTTACTTTCCAATTTCTCTTTTACTTCGTTTAAATAAGCTTTTCTATCAACCACCACAGAGTTTTGTTTAAACTCTTTTACTTTTGCTTTAACAACTTTACCTATTACGCTTTCATCTTCTTTTAATCCACTTAAACTTTTAGGCAAGAAAATCTCTTGCCCGTCAACATAACCGACAAAACCACCTTTGATTAATTTGTCGATTTTAAACTCAACCACATCACCTATTTTTAATTCACTCATGCTAATTCCTTTATCTTTGAGATTATTTTTTCAACCAACCATTCAGGCGTGGATGCACCGGCACTTATACCACAGTGCTTTTTACCTTCGAACCACTCTTTTTTCAACTCTTCTTCACTCTCTATCAAATAAGCCTCGCTATATTCGCTTGCTATATTATACAACTGTTTTGTATTTGATGAGTTTTTACCGCCTATTATTATCATAATATCGGCTTTTTTAGCCAATTCCCTTACTGCGTCTTGATTTTCAAAAGTAGCGTTACATATAGTATTAAATACTCTGACTTCTTTATGGTTTCTGATAAGATAATCCGTTATTTTTAAATAATCGTTTATTTTTCTAGTGGTTTGAGCTACGGTTGCTATTTTTTCTTTTAATTTTATGTTTTTAAGCTCTTCTTCACTTAAAACAACATAAACCCTATTATGAACGGAATAACTCATAACTCCTTTTATTTCCGGATGGTTTTTATCACCGAAAATAACAATATCATACCCTAAAGAACTCATCTCCTCTACAATCTCTTGAGGTTTTTTTACAAAAGGGCAGGTAGCGTCTATTATTTCTATATTTTTGAATTTAAGCTCTTCTAGCTTGTCTTTTGGAATACCGTGAGTTCTTACTATCACTCTTTTTACGTTTTCGTCTATATCTTCCAAAGAATCCACATATTTAACATTATAATTTTCAGCCAAACGGTTAATCTCAAGAGGATTATGAATAAGAGGACCTAGAGTTACGGCGTTTTTGGAGTTTTCTGCAATTTCAACGGCTCTTTTTACCCCGAAACAAAATCCATGACTCTTAGCTTTTTCAATTATCATCACTTATCCTAAAATCAGCAATTTTTTCAAAAAGTTTAAAAAAGTTAGGAAAAGAGGTGTTAATACTTTCCGCTTTTTTTATTTTCATCCCACATAAAAGCCCAAGCACTGCAAAGCTCATAGCAATTCTATGGTCTCCGTGAGAATCAATTACAGCCTTTTTAGGAATTCCTCCTATAATCTCATACCCGTCTTCAAACTCTTTAGCTTCGATTCCACACTCTTTAAGAGAATTTACAACAGTTGAAATTCTATCTGACTCTTTTACTCTAAGTTCTTTAGCGTTTTTAACACTACTTTTACCTTCGGCAACTGCCATAGCCATAGCAAGAGCCGGTAATTCGTCTATTAGCCAAGGTATATTGCTATCTACTTCAACACCTTTTAATCTAGCTCCCGTTACAATTATATCTCCAATCGGTTCATATTTGTTTTCTTTTAAAACATACTCTATTTCAGCTCCCATTTTTTCCAAAACTTTATAAGCCTCTATTCTTGTAGGATTTAAAGTTACGTTTTTAATAATTGCTTTTGAATCGGTAATAGCGGCAGCCACTGCAAAGAAAAACGCACTGCTAGGGTCGTTTGGAACTTCAATGTCAAGAGGAGATAGTCTTTCTTTTAAAGGATGTATAGTAATTTTACAACCCTTATCCACACTGCTCTTTATCTTAGCCCCCATACCTCTTAACATTCTTTCGGTGTGGTCGCGACTAAGCATAGGTTCTTCATAGTAAGACTCTTTATCGGCATTTAAAGCCGCTAAAATCATAGCCGATTTTACTTGAGCCGATGCAATTTTACTTTTATAATTAAAAGAAGAAAGCTTACCACCCCTTACAGCTAAAGGAGCAAGCTCTCCGTTTTTTCTTCCGTCAATCTTAGCTCCTATGCTTCTTAAAGGATCGGCAACCCTTCTCATAGGACGTCTTCTTAAATATTCATCTCCCGTTAAAACGTAAAATCCGTCTATTCCGGCCAAAAGCCCCATATAAATTCTAATAGTGGTTCCCGAATTCCCACAATAAAGCACATCTTCAGCTTCTTTAAACTCACTAGGAGCTTCAATCGTTATAACGCCGTCTTTATTTTCAACCTTAGCCCCCAAAGCTTTTGCAATTTCCAAAGAATTTAAAGTATCTTCGGCTCTTAAATAGTTTTTTATAACGTTTTTTCCGCTTGTTAAAAGAGAAAAAATAGCACATCTATGCGAAATAGACTTATCTGCATCAACCAAAAACTCTTCTTCAAACTTTCTGCCACCTACTACTTCCAGCATCATCTAAGTTTTATTCCTTTTTCGTTTAATGCTTTTAAAATTTTATCCATTATAGCATTTATTTCTTCATCCGTTAATGTTTTTTGACCTTGAATTACAAATCTGATAGTAATTGAGTTACTCTCTCCCAAATCATAAATATCTATCGGATAAAATTCCACCAACTCGTTTAATTCCAACTTATTAATAATATCAAAAATTTCCTTATAAGAGATAGCTTTATCCACTACTAAACTCAAATCTCTTGTTACTTTTGGAAACTTATTAATATCTTTTGCCAGTTTTTTACTCTCTTTTGGAGCAATTTCTATTTCGGCAAAATAGGTATCATCTATATCAAAATCTTTTGCGACTTTCGGATGAAGCTTTGCAAGCACTCCTATAATTTTCCCGTCTTTTACTATTTTCGCATTTTGATAAGGATGTGCTATAGGATGAGAATCGTTTTCAACAAGCTCGAACTCTCCTATAATTTGAGATAGTTTATCCACCAACGTTTTAAAAGAAACTTTTTGAGGTTTTCCGTGATTTATAGGATTTTCATAATCCTCAAATCCGTTTAAAACAAACGCAAGTTTTGTTTTTTCATTTCTTTCTCTGTCATAAACGCTTCCTATTGTAAATAGGAAAACTCTTTTATATCCGTTTGCTTTATTTCTTGAGATATCTTCTAAAAGCTGCAATAAAAGAGTGGTTCTTAACGTATCAAGTTCTTTTACAATAGGATTTATTAAATCCAAATTCTCATCCATCACCTCAAAACCATACTTTTTAAGTCTCTCTTTATCGTCAAATACAAAATGAATAACTTCATAAAACCCGTTCGCAACGGCTTTTAATCTTAAAGAGTTTAAAATTTCGTGAGCTATTATGTTATCATTTATTCTGTTTTTCTCTTCAAATTCCAAAGGTTTTGAAAGAACTTCGTCAATTCCGTAAACCCTTAAAACCTCTTCTGCAATATCCTGAATGTTTTTTATATCACTTCTGAACTCCGGAACTTTTACTCTTAAAACATCTTCACTTAAAACTTCAATTTCAAATTGAAGTTTTTTTAATATATCCACTACTGCTTTTTCGGCAATATCATAGCCTATTATGTCTCTTAGTTCTTTTATACTTATTTTTATAAACTTAGCTTCAAATTCTTTACTTAAATCAATCTCTCCGGCATAAACAAGCAGTTTCGCTTCATTTAAAAAATAATTCATTCCGAATTTTAAATCCGGATTACTTCCACGACTAGCCCTAAAGAAATATTCATCCGTTTTTAATCCGTTAATAAATACTATTTCGCTTACATATTCCGGTTCTATGTAATTTGCGTTAATAATAAAACTATTATCATCTTCAAGTTTAATTGAATTCTTAATACCTACTAGGTACTCTCCCGAAATGGTTTCATAAATATCCACTCCCTTTTCGTTTTCAAAAGAGATTTCACCTAAATTACTAAGAACTAATAAAACCCCTGTTGCATGAGTTGCATATTTTAGTAACTTATCACTATCTTTTTTTGCTTCTATATTGCATATAGCCAATCTTAAATCTATTTTAACATTTGAATTAAACGTCCCTTTTAAACCTCTTAAAAGATGAGAAGAGTATTTTAGTTCGCTTTTTGAAATATTTACAACTCTTCCTATACCCTCTTGAAGTTCGTTATAAAAATACTCTTTTCCCTGTAAGTCGACATTTAATCCGGCACTAAGTTCTCTGGCAATTCCGTAAATACTAAAACAATCTCCTCTATTTGCCGTAACTCCAAGTTCTATTACTTCGTCGTTTAAATACTCTCCAGCCCACTTTCCTATCTCAAGCTTACCTAAAGATTCATCCATTGTTAAAATACCGTCATGAAAATCCGGAAGCCCTATTTCTCTTGCGGCACATATCATTCCGTAACTCTCAACACCTCTAAGTTTGGCTTTTTTTATTTTAAAATTACCAGGAAGCACTGCACCGATTTTCGCCACAACCACATATTCCGCATTTACAACGTTACTAGCACCACAAACAATTTGTAAAACCTCATCCCCAACATCCACTTTACATACGTTTAATTTATCCGCATTCGGATGTTTTTGACACTCAATCACTTTTCCTATAACTACATTTTGAGGAATATCATATTTCGTATAACTCTCTACCTCTTGTCCTATTCTGTTTAAAGTTTCTATAATCGTTTCGGTAGAAATTCTATCTAAATTAATAAACTCCTCTAGCCATTTTCTTGTTACTATCATTTAAACTGCTCCATTAATCTGATATCTCCTTCATACATACTTCTAAGGTCGTTAATTCTATTTAGAAGCATAGCAAACCTTTCAACTCCAAGTCCAAAAGCGTATCCACTTACGTTTTCATATCCTACGGCTTTGAATACATTCGGGTCTACAACACCACATCCCAACACTTCAAGCCATCCGGTATGCGAACACACCCTACACCCTTTACCTTCACAGAAAATACAACTAATATCCACTTCCGCACTAGGCTCGGTAAAAGGAAAAAAACTAGGTCTGAATCTAACCTTAACATCCCCGAACATATGCACTAAAAAGCTCTCAAGAATAAATTTTAAATTAGCAAAACTTACTTTTCCGGCTTCATCTACGACAAGTCCTTCAACCTGATGAAACATAGGAGTGTGGGTCAAATCGTAATCTCTCCTAAAAACAGCCCCCGGGCTTATCATTCTAATAGGAGGTTTTTGTTTTAGCATAGTTCTAATCTGTACGGGAGAAGTATGAGTTCTAAGTAAACTTCCGTCTTTGAAATAAAAAGTATCCTGCATATCGCGTGCCGGGTGGTATTTCGGAAGGTTTAAAGCTTCAAAGTTATGAAAATCGTCTTCAACCAAAGGTCCCGTTTCTATAGAAAAATTTAATTTCGTAAAAAAGTCTATAATTTTATTCATAGTATCCGTTATAGGATGAACTGCTCCGGTGGTTTTAGGTACGAAGCTGGTTACGTCTATTTTTTCTTTTCTTAACTGTTCTTCTAAAAGTTTCTCTTCAAATTCAAGTTTCTTTTCCAAAATTAACTGCTGGGCTTTTTCTTTTAATTCGTTAAGCTCTTTTGCTACCTTTTTTCTCTCTTCTGCACTGTAATTTTTAAGCTCTTTAAATTTTTGAGTAATAATTCCGTTTTTACCAAGAAGCTTGACTCTTATTTTTTCAAGTTCGTCTAAATTTAAAACTTTACTAATTTCTGATAAATCCACCAAATTAGTCCTTTTATTTTTTAGGTATAATACTACCAAAAAAAAAGGAGCCTTTCAATGGAATGCATATTTTGTAAAATAGTAAAAGGTGAAATTCCAAGCAAAAAAGTTTTAGAAAACGATAAATTTTTAGCTTTTCACGATATAAACCCTTCAGCACCGATTCACGTATTAATCATCCCCAAAGAACATTACAAAAACTTTGCAACCACTCCTAGCGAAATATTTAAAGAAATGGCAGAATTTATAAAAGAAGTTGCAAAAAAACTGGATATTGAAGATTACAGACTAATTACCAACAACGGTAAAAACGCCGGTCAAGAAATTTTCCACACTCATATACATCTTCTATCAAATCCAAACGGCAAATTAAAGTGGCCTAAACTCGTTTAAAGGATATTAATGAAATTTGTAGGAGCACATGTCAGTGCAAGTGGTGGTGTGGAAAATGCCGTAAAAAATGCAGTAGAAATAGGGGCAAATGGATTTGCCCTTTTTACCAAAAACCAAAGACAATGGAAAGCAAAACCCCTTAGCGAAAAAAACATCTCAAAATTTAAAGAATTTATGCAAGAACACGGTTTTACAAAAGATATGGTTTTACCTCACGACAGTTATTTAATAAACCTAGGACATCCGGAAATAGAAAAAAGAGAAAAATCCCTAGAATCTTTTATAGACGAAGCAAAAAGAGTGGAAACACTAGAATTAAAATATTTAAACTTTCATCCGGGAAGCCACTTAAAAAAAATTTCGGAAGAAGAGTGTCTTGATTTAATAAGCGAAAGCGTCAATAAAGCCATAAAAGAAACCGAATCTTGCGTATTCGTACTGGAAACAACTGCAGGACAAGGAAGTAATTTAGGTTACAAATTCGAACATTTGGCATACATTATAGACAAAATAGAAGATAAAAGCAGAATCGGTGTATGTATAGACACGGCTCATATATTCGCAGCCGGATACGATTTAAGAACAAAAGAGGCATACGAAGAGACAATGAAAAAATTTGACAAAACTATAGGATTTAAATATTTAAAAGGTATGCATATAAACGACTCTAAAGCCAAATTCGCATCCCGTGTGGACAGACATCACTCTTTAGGAAAAGGTGAAATAGGACTTGAGGCTTTTAAATTTATTATGCAAGATAAGAGAATAGATAATATTCCTTTGATTTTAGAAACAATTGAACCTCAAATCTGGCCGGATGAAATAAAACTTCTTAAAAGCTTTGAAAATGTATAAGTATCTAAATATAAAACAGGTAGACAAACTAAAAGGCTCTATTAAAATAAGTGGAGCTAAAAACGCGGCTTTACCGGTTATAGCTTCCACTATATTATCGGACAACGAAGTTACTTTAACAAACGTCCCGGAAGTTGCAGACGTCAAAACGTTATTAAAACTTTTCAATCTACTTGGTAGCGAATACTCTTTTAAAAAAAATATTCTAAAAATAAACACAAAACCCATCCACAACACAATAGCAGTTTATGAAATAGTAAAAACTATGAGAGCTTCAATTTTGGTTTTAGGTCCTCTTTTAAGTAGATTTGGAGAGTGTAAAGTAAGTTTACCAGGTGGATGTGCCATAGGTGCAAGACCGGTTGATTTACATTTAAAAGCCCTAAATTTAATGGGGGCAGATATAAAAATAGAAGCCGGTTATATCCACGCCAAAGGAAAATTAAAAGGGTGTGATATTATATTTGATAAAATAACCGTAACCGGAACAGAAAACATAGTAATGGCAGCGGCACTTGCAAAAGGTAAAACAAGAATTATAAATGCTGCAAAAGAACCAGAAGTAATACAACTTTGCAAATTTTTAAAAAAAGGTGGTGTTGATATTGAAGGGATAGGTACAAACGAAATTATTATAACCGGAACCGACGGAGAGCTTTTAAAATTAAAAGAAGAAAAAATTATCCCCGATAGAATAGAAGCCGGTACCTATTTAGCCGCCGGGGCTATTACAAACTCTAAAATAACCATAAAAGAAGTAATACCGTCTCATTTAGAAAGCGTTCTTGTAAAATTTAGCGAAATGGGCTTTAAAATAGAATCCACAAAAAACGAAATAATAATCCATTCTGCAAAAAAAATCAATCCGACAAACATTTCAACTACAGAATTTCCAGGCTTTCCTACCGATATGCAAGCTCAATTTATGGCAATAGCCACCCAGGCTGAAGGAGTAAGTATTATTGAAGAGAGACTTTTTGAAAACAGATTTATGCACGTAGCGGAATTAAACCGTTTAGGGGCTAACATAAAAATCCAACAAAGCAAAATAGCAACCGTTTACGGTCCGACTCCACTGATAGGTGCCGATGTAATGGCTACCGATTTGAGAGCTTCTTCGGCTTTAGTGTTAGCAGGACTCATAGCCAAAGGAGAAACAAACGTTCATAGAATCTATCATCTTTTTAGAGGTTATGAAAAATTAATCGATAAATTCAAAGCCTTAGGAGCTCAAATGGAGCTAAGAGAAGAAACCTCACCTTAAAATTTCAAAGTAGTAATTCGCTACTTTTTTTCTATTTAGTTTTTTATTCAAAAACAATTCCATTGCCAAAACCCCTTGATACACAAGCATATCAATACCACTTTTTGTAATAAGATTATACTCTTTGGCCAATTTTAAAAAAGGAGTATCTCTCCCGTAAATCACATCCACTGCATATTTAGCGTTACTAAAAAGCTTTTCCAAAACTTCTTTAGGTGCCGGTAAATTATTATCATTAAGGCCGGCAGAAGTAGTGTTTATAATTAAATCGTAATTAAAATTATTAAACTCATCCCAAGTAAAAGTTTTTTTGCCTTTTAATTTGAAATACTTTAGTCTTTTTGAAGAACGGTTTAGAATATCGGCATTTGGTAACACCAAACTTAAAGCTTTAGCAGTACCTCCGGCCCCTATTATTAAAACATTTTTATAATCAAACTCCTTTATAGCTTCTAAAAACCCAGGAGCATCGGTATTATATCCTATAACTTTATCATCTTCCAAAACAAGAGTATTTACAGCCCCTATCTCTTTAGCAATTCCTCTAACTTCATCGACTAACCTAAAAGCAGCCTCTTTATGAGGTACCGTTACATTGGCTCCTTTTATTTTAAGTGCTTTAAATTTCTCAATAATCTCATTTCCGTTTTCTAAACAAAACCTCCCGTAACACTCATTGATATTCTCTTTTTTAAAAAAATAGTTATGCATAAGAGGAGATTTTGAGTGACTAACCGGATTTCCGAAAATCAAAAACATCTTTTTACCTTGTCAAATAAAAATAGAATTCTTCATCATCAAAATAAAACTTAACTTCAATAGCCTTTTTTTCGGCTACCAAACTCTTTAAGCTCTCAAGCTCGTCAAACACTTTAGGAAGAGTCATATGAATTTCTGTATCGTGCTTTGCAAACTCCGTTTTGGTATTACCTACTATTATATTCGCAAATTCAGAAACAATATCGTGGAGTTCTTCTTTATCTTTCAGTTTTTCCCCTAAAAGAATTTCGGCAATTTTTTCAGTCAACTTTTCACTAAAAATCAAAACCACCATTCCGTCTATATCACCGTAAAATCCAAGACCACTTGCCACATATTTAGTCGATTCCAAATCAAGTTGGATTTTTGTAAGTTCGGGTTTTTCTTTTTTAGCTTTAATTCCCGTCATCATCTCTATCGTATCGATAGTGGAATTAATAAAATAAGGCAATAAATTAACCAAATCTTTTGTAATTCTTTTTTGTTTTTTATAGATAACATCCATATTTTCAATAGCTTCTTTTAAAACATCCGAATTTAAAAGCTCTTCTTCGTGTGTAAAAAACAAAAACCCGACATCCTCTAAATCCTGCAGCATTCTTTTTTGGATATTTTTTGCACTAAGCCCCACAATAGCCATTAACGCCCCATATTCTGCACTCTCAACTCCAAGTTTTGAGAGAAAATTAACGGCGTGAATGTTTAAACCTTTAACATTTGACATATCAAAAATAAAAACTTTAAATCCTATACTAAGACTTCTTCTAAAATACTCCATATCAAATTTGTGAGAAACGCTGGTATCTAAAAAGCCGTCAAAATAAAAATAAATCATATTGTTTTTTACAACGGCACTAACTCTGTCTGCAAATTTGGAAATTAAACTATCTTTTATAATAACTGCTTTGCTTTTATCTTTAATAGCATCCAAAGAATCCACAATGACCGGGAAATAACCCTTTTTTACCAAATTATAAATAATTAAATTTTTATTTTCGTCATTATTCATACAACAAAGATAAACATGTTTTTCCACCAACTCTTCACTGGTAAAAACCTTCTCAACCTCTTCTGATTCATAAACGTTAAAATATCTGCTCTCAAGTTTTGAGACCAAATTAAAAACGTTTTTATTAAGATTAAAAAAACAACCCTCTATGTCTTTTTTATATAAAATATCAAAAATATCGTTTAAAAATCTTATGGCGTTAATATTTGCACTTATAACTTTTTTGAAATCTATACTGACGTATTTTATGTTTTTTTTGACTAGATTATTAATATCGTTTGGAGTGATAATCAAAGAAGCGTTACTTGTATCCAAAAAACCTTGAGGTCTATAGTAGACCTTTTTACCTATAAAGCTTTTAACAACCCCCATTACTCTTCCAATTCCTTTAGTGTTGTTACAAGAGCCTGAAGTTTGTTTTTAACTTCTTTATACTCAAGTTCCTCTTTAGAATCGGCTACAACTCCCGCTCCTGCCTGGAAAATAATCTCATCTCCTTTAATAAGTGCCGTTCTTATAGTAATAGCCGTATCCATATTACCATCAAACCCGAAATACCCGATACTTCCGGCATAATAGCCTCTTTTTAATCCTTCATATTTTGCAATAAGCTCCATTGCTTTAATTTTCGGAGCTCCGGTCATCGTTCCTGCTGTAAAAGTCGCTTTAAATAAATCAAACATATCGTATTTATCATCAAGCTCTCCCACGACGTCACTTACCATATGCATAACGTGAGAATATCTTTCAACTCTCATAAGCTCCTCAACTTTTACACTTCCGGCTTTACTTACACGTCCTACATCGTTTCTTCCCAAATCTACAAGCATAATGTGTTCTGCTGCTTCTTTTGGGTCATTAATCATCTCTTCTTCAAGCTCTAAATCTCTTTTTAAATTCTCTCCTCTTTTCCTAGTCCCAGCAATCGGTCTTAAAAGAATCATATTATCGTTTAATCTAACCATAACTTCCGGAGAACTTCCAACAATTGCAAAATCGTCAATATCTAAAAAGTAAAGATAAGGAGAAGGATTTTTACTTCTAAGTTTTCTATAAAAAGAAAACCTATCTAAAATCGCTTTTACTTTTAATCTGTTAGATAAAACTATCTGAAAAATATCTCCGTTTTTTATATGCTCTTTCGCAATTCTTACCATTTCAAAAAATTTCTCTTGAGAAAAAACGAATTTAGGTTCTTTTAAAATTTTAGCTTTTTTTAACGGCAGATGCTTATAAGAAGAATTAATCACATCCTTTATGATATAAAGATAGTCTTTATAACTTTCGTCGTTAATAATAACCGTTAATTCCGATGATTTATGAGAAAAACCCAAAACAATTTTTGGTCTTATCATATAAAAATCCGGTATATCGGTTTCATCTTTTAAATTATCCATTACATTTTTTAAAACCGGCTCAAACACTTTTACCATATCATAACCGATATACCCTACAAACCCGTCTACAAAGCCTATTTTTAATTTTTTTGCAATCTCTTTATAAGAATTAAAATCGATTTTTTTATAATACTCTTTTATAAAAGAAAAAGGGTCAGTATTAAAAATTTTTTCTTCTTTTCCGTCAAAATAGTAAGTTTTGTCATCCTTGTATTTAATTCTTTCTCTCTCTCCTACAAACAAAAACGTATAATTTCCGTCACTGTTGTTAATAACGCTTTCAAATAAAAAAAGCCTCTCATTTTTAAAAAGAGTTTTTATTTGGTTATAAATGGCAATTGGAGAAAATTCATCAACTAAAAACTTATCGTAAACCATTATTTTACCTTATAAATAAAAGCGTTTTGAGTAATAGTGTCTTTTATTTTTCTAAGCTCTTTTTTTACTTCATCTTTTGTAAAAGGACCTATTAAAACTTTTACTATTTCTATTTTCTTACCGCCTTTTACATAGTAAGTGTGATAAAGTTTATAATCAAATCCCTCTTTTTTTATAAGCTCTAAAAATTTTTTATTCGGTTCTTTATGTTTAATAAGAGCAGCTACTTGAATATAATAATTTGCTTTATGGGTTTGTTTTTTAACTTCTTTAGGTTTTTTAACTTCTTTTACTTCTTCAACTTTAGGTTTTTCTTCATTAATCTGCGTTTCTTTCGGTTGAGCTTCTTTTATTTGAAGCTTTGGTTGTTGGATAGGTAAAGTTTCTTCTTTTTTCTCTTCATTTGCTATTAATTTATCGGCCAATGTAGTATTATTTTTTTCTTCTACATTGGTGTCTGTATCAATCGGTACGTCTTTAAACATATCATCATTATTTTTCTGTTGATTTTCTTCAATTTGCGGTGGAATCACTACGTTTTCGTTTTTAGAAGTCGGATTAAAAAGAGCGAACACCACTACCCCTATAATAAACACAAGCAGCCCGGTAGCTCCGTAAATTAAAGGTTTTTTTAAGTTTTTTTTACCGTTTTCATCTAAATTCAAAAAATCATCTCCTGCCATTTTATCTCCTTTTTACATATGACGAGCCCAAGAAGCCCCTCTTTCTTTTTTATAAATCCCATAAGGCAAATTCAAAATATTAAATTCACTAGGCAATTCATCTGTTGGAAACACTCTCCACTGTTTCGGAATCTTTGTAGCAAGTTTCATTGAAAGTGCTTTTCCAAGCTGAATAGCTTCACTAAGCGTAGTATGCCCCTTATGAATATAAAGGTGCAAATGTCCTGGTGTTTTTGAATTATATGCCGTAAAATTTAAAAACCCTTCCTCTCTTAAAAGTAAACTGGCCCTATTCCAAAATCTCTCTGGATCTCTTCCATTATAATCAAATACGATATTTTCAACTATATTTCTATCTCTGTTGATTAAATCGTGAGCCACTATTATTTTTCTTTCTATATGCTCGTTCATTACCTGAAAAGTCAAAGGTTTTTCAACTTTTTCATATTTATCAAAAAACGTCCTACCCTTATAAACAATCTTATTGACAATTGTACCTTTATATTCATAATAGTAACGTTTATTCATTTTAATAAGCGAAATATCAACCGTATAAGCCACTTTTTCTCCTTTTATAACTAGGAGGAAATCCCTCCTAAAAATTAATAAGTCGGTCTGTCATAAATTACGAATTTGCTTGCAAGTTCTTTAAGTTCTGCCGCTACTTTTTCTTGAAGTTCAAGGTTATAGATATCATCAAGAACATCTGCTATTCTTGTAGCTATAAGTCTAAATTCATCCTCTTTCATGCCTCTTGCCGTAAGTGCCGGGCTTCCGATTCTAATACCCGAAGTAACAAAAGGACTTCTTTTTTCACCAGGAACTGTGTTTTTATTTACGGTAATTCCGGCTCTTCCTAGTGCTTCTTCCGCTTCTTTTCCACTAAATTCTTTATTTAGGAAACTTACAAGCACTAAGTGGTTGTCAGTACCTCCACTTACAATATCATAGCCTCTCTCAAGAAGTACTTCTGCAAGTACTTTTGCGTTTTTCTTAACTTGTTTAGCATAATCCTTCCAACTATCTTCAAGATTCATTTTAAACCCTACTGCTTTTGCGGCAATTACGTGTACAAGCGGTCCGCCTTGGATTCCAGGGAATATTGCACTGTTTATTTTTTTAGCATATTCTTCGTTATTTGTAAGGATAAGTCCTCCTCTAGGCCCCCTTAGAGTTTTGTGAGTTGTAGTTGTTACTACATCACAATGAGGGAATGGATTTGGATGTTCGCCTGCTACTACAAGCCCGGCAATATGAGCAATATCTGCCATTAAGATAGCACCGACCTCATCTGCAATTTCACGGAATTTTGCAAAGTCAATCTCCCTTGGATATGCACTCGCACCACAAACAATCATTTTCGGTTTAGTAATTTTTGCAATATCTCTTACTCTATCGTAATCGATTCTTCCTGTTTTTTCATCAATTCCGTAAGAGAAACTATGATAATGTTTACCGGAAAAGTTAACTTTAGCACCGTGAGTTAAATGTCCTCCGTTGCTTAAATCCATTCCAAGTAATTTATCAAGTGGTTTTAAAAGTGCAACATACACGGCTCCGTTTGCTTGAGAACCGCTATGCGGCTGAACGTTTGCATATTCACATCCGAACAGTTTTTTCGCTCTATCAATTGCAAGCTGTTCGATTAAATCCGCATACTCACAACCACCATAATATCTTTTATTAGGATAACCTTCAGCATATTTATTAGTAAACACACTTCCCATAGCTTCCATAACTTCCGGAAGAGTGAAATTTTCACTCGCTATCATTTCAAGATGGTCCGTTTGTCTTTTTAACTCTTTTTCCAAAATCGAATAAACATCTTGGTCATAATTTTTAAGTAAACTCATTATTTCTCCTTTTTTAAATTTAATAAAAACATTTTAACAAAAAAACACCCGATTAATGAATATCATCACTGTCTTTTATCTCTTTTTTCGGTTTCATTGTCGGGAATAAGATTACGTCTTTAATAGAATGTGCGTTAGTTAAAAGCATTACAAGTCTGTCAATTCCTATTCCCTCCCCTGCAGTAGGAGGCATTCCGTATTGAAGTGCACGGATATAGTCATAATCCATATCCATTCCCTCTTCATCACCTTTGGCTTTTGCTTCAAGCTGTGCTTTAAATCTTTCATACTGGTCAACTGGGTCATTGAGTTCGTTAAATCCGTTTGCAATTTCGCGTCCGGCAATAAACAGTTCAAATCTCTCTGCAATTTCCGGATTTTCGTCACTTCTTCTGGCAAGAGGTGAAATATCAATAGGAAAATCCGTTACAAAAGTAGGATTTATAAGTTTATCTTCAACAAACTCATCAAAAAGTTCGGCCCAAAGCTTACCTTTGCTATCAATATGTTCTTCTAATTCAATCCCGTTTTCTTTTAAATATTTTTTCATAGCTTCAACATCTTCAAGAATGTCTTCCGGGACTTTTCCTATCTCAACTAAAGCATCACGGTAAGATACGGTTTTCCAGTCATCAAAATCAATAACTATATCCCCGTAAGGAAGTTTTTTAGGTAGGTGAAGTTTTTCAAACAGATAATCAAAAAGTTCTTTTGTAATTTTTATTAAATCTTCTTTAGTATGATAAGCCCAGTAAAACTCTATCATAGTAAATTCCGGATTATGGGTGTGGTCTATTCCTTCATTTCTAAAGTTTCTGTTTATCTCAAAAACAGCTTCAAATCCACCTACGATTAACCTTTTTAAAAACAGCTCCGGTGCGATTCTAAGGTTCATATCGATATCAAGAGCATTATGATGAGTCATAAAAGGTCTTGCGTTCGCCCCACCCACAACCGTATGAAGCATAGGGGTCTCAACCTCAAGAAAACCTTTATTTAAGAAAAATTCCCTTACAAGACTTACGATTTGACTTCTTAATTTAAATCTGTCACGCGTTTCTTTATTCATAATCATATCAAGATATCTTTGACGATACTTAGTTTCAATATCCTGAAGACCGTGGAATTTTTCCGGCAGCGGATGGATGGCTTTTGTAAGGATGTTTACATCATCCGCATGAATGGAAAGTTCACCCGTTTTAGTAACGAAAGGGTATCCCGTTACTTCTACGATATCCCCAACTTCTAAATTTTTTTTCAAGATATTAAACTTATCGCCTAAGTCGTTTTTTGACATATAAACTTGTAAAATTCCATTCATATCTTCAATTTTAAAAAATGCGGCTTTTCCCATAAGTCTTAAAAACTTAACACGTCCTGCCACCGTAAATTTACGAGATTCGTCTCTTCTGTTTTCAAGTTCCAAAACATCTTTGTTTTTTTCCAAAAACTCCATAACGGTTGTATTTCTTTGAGAATTATGCCCGTAAGGATTAATTCCCAATTCTTTTAAAGTTTGAGCTTTTTGCATTCTTTGTTTTACGTATTCATTACTAAACATATACGTCCTTTAAATTTTTTAATTATGTAATTTTAACATTTTTAGTAATTTTTTCTAAATCTTGAGGTGTTATATTAATAACTTTTTTCCCTGCCTTTACCAAAATAGGAAAAATTATACTATTAGAAATATACGGCTTCAACTTTTCATTAATAAAAGCCACTTGAGAAAGCATTGCAACTATTACACTTACAAGCAAAAAAAACTTAGCCCCGGCAAATAAAAATCCCAAGCTCTTATCAAGCCACCCTAAAGCACTGATTTTTAATATTTTCCCAAGTAAAAATCCTATAAAAATACTCACAACCCAAAATCCGAAAAAAACCGCTATAAAACCGACCAAAAAAATTGCTGATTTATTAGGAATTTGAAAAAGGTTTTCATTAATATAAATCCCAACCTGAGCATAAAATTTAGAAGCTAAAATCAAACCTCCTATAATCCCTACAAGCCCGGCTATTTCCTTTACAACTCCGTTAAAAAAACCTTTTATTGCCAAAAGTAATGTAATAACAATAATAACCGCATCAAAATAGTTCATTTTATTCCTTTACAACAAAAATATTTTTAGTTTTTTAGCTTCTCTTAAAGCTTCATCCGCTTTTTGAAAAAGCTATCTGCATCATATCCTTTTTTAAATACCGTTATACCACCGCATAAAGACAATTTTATAAAATCTTCTTTATAGTTAAAAGAAGTTTTACTTATCTTTTCTAAAATATTTTTCATTACTTCTTTTGCATTGTTTATTGATGTACAATTAAAAATTATAACAAATTCACCCCCTCCGTATCTATATCTCTTTTTAAAAAGTTTTTTAACATTTCCGCTATTACATTAATCAATAAAATTAAACTACTCAAAAATCCCTCCTCTTTTACAAGCTCTACAAATACGTTTTTACAGTAAAGAGGATACGGGGCTTTGTGAGCCTTTTTCAATTCTTCAAAAGTTTTTTGAGAAATTTTTAAAATAATTTCTTCCATTATTTAGCCTTTTTTGTTACTATAAATCAAAATTTTTCGAATTATACAAAAATAAAGGAGATATATTGAGATTAACCAAACAAGAAGCCATAGATTTACTTAAAAACGAAGATTTAATAACCCTTGGAAAAATGGCTTTGACAAAAAAAAGAGAACTCCACCCTAAAAAAATAACCACTTTTATAGTAGACAGAAACATAAACTATACAAATATCTGTTGGGTGGATTGTAAATTCTGTGCATTTTACAGACACAAAAAAGATAAAAACGCTTATATTTTAAGTTTTGAAGAGATTGACAAAAAAATAGAAGAGTTAATCAAAATAGGAGGTACTCAAATTCTATTTCAAGGAGGGGTTCATCCTAATTTAAAAATAGATTTTTATGAAAATTTAGTAGAGCATATCCACAAAAAATATCCTCAAATCACAATCCACGGATTTTCAGCCCCGGAGATTGATTACATATCAAAAATCTCAAAAATTTCCATTAAAGAAGTTCTTGAAAGATTAAAAGAAAAAGGTTTAAGCTCAATCCCGGGAGCCGGAGCCGAAATTTTAAGTGATAGAGTAAGAGACATAATAGCCCCTAAAAAAATAGACTCCGATAGATGGCTTGAAATTCACAAAACAGCTCATAAAATCGGAATGAAAACCACTGCCACTATGATGTTCGGAACGGTTGAGACGATAGAAGAAGTAGTGGAACACTGGGAAAAAATAAGAAATCTTCAAGATGAAACGGGAGGTTTTAGAGCTTTTATTATGTGGTCTTTTCAACCGAAAAACACAGCCCTTTACAAAGAAGGAATAGTAAAACATAAAACATCTTCAAACAGATACTTAAGATATTTAGCGGTTAGCAGACTCTTTCTTGATAACTTCAAAAACATCCAAAGCTCCTGGGTTACTCAAGGAAGTTACATAGGTCAACTAGCCCTAAAATACGGAGCAAACGATTTAGGCTCTACAATGATGGAAGAGAATGTGGTAAGAAGTGCCGGTGCCCAAAATCAAATGAACCAAAAAGAGATGATAGAACTAATAAAAGACGTAGGAGAAATTCCGGCAAAAAGAAACACGGCTTATGAAATACTGGAGATTTTTAATTAAATTCAATCTTTTTTGAGAGCTTAAAAAACTTCCACTCTCTTCTTGAATCTTTAATAAACTCTTTATCAATATAGCTTATTAAAAGTTCTTCTTTTGAGCCCAGAGAATTTACCAAATTTCCATCTGAATTGACTATAAAACTTTTACCGTAAAACTTCCACTCTTTCCAACTACCAACTCTATTAACCCTAGCTACGTACATATTTTTTATAAATGCAAAACTCTTTAACATCTCATACCATCTTTTATGAGAATTAAAAGTCCCCACACTGCAAATTACAGCCAAATCAACTCTTTTTTGAAAGAAATAATCCCAAAACTGTGTAAAATGAGCTTCAAATCCAAACATAGCCCCGATTCTTATTTTACCTATGCTAAAAACAAGGGGTTTATTTTCTTTTGCATCAAAAAAAGCCTCTTCATTCCAGTGAGAATAAGGCATTAAAACGTTTTGATAATAATACCTGGCTTTTCCGTTGTAAAATTTAACCAACGCTTTATATTTTTTGTTTCCTTTAATTACAACTAAAGGAGCCAAAATTACTATATTATAAGCAAGAGAGAGTTTTTTTAAAAGTTTCGTTTGATGTTTTGTCTGGTCTTTTATAAAATTAATAGGAGTTATTTCTAAATCTTTAAAAAATCTATTAAGTACATATTCCGGCAAGACGAACAGCTTTGCGTTTTCTCTTTTTGCAATATTTAAATAATAATTAAGCTTAGCTTTATCAAACGGGAGTTCGGCACTTTGTAAAAGAGCTATTTTCATTTTATTTCTTCAAATTCAAGTTTTGCCTCTTCTATCATTTTTGTAGCTTCTTCTAAAAGTTTTATTCCTTTTTTATAATACTGCATCGCTTCATAAAGAGTAATTTCCGGGTCGTTTAGTTTATCTAAAAGTTCTTTTGCCTCTTTTAGTTTTTTTTCGAAATCTTTCATTTCAGTCCTTTAAAATATCTTTAATAATAAAATCAAATTTATCCAGCTCAACCAAAAAGCTATCGTGTCCGTAATCACTCTCTATTTCGTAATAATTACAATCTCCCCCTACTTTATCCATATAAGCTTTTATATCCCTCATCTCTTGAGGGAAAAACAGAGTATCCCCACTAAACGATATTAAGTGCATTTTATCGGTAATTTGAGAAAAAGCATCCTCTAAAGAGTTAAATCCTCTACTTATATCAAAAAGAGAGATAGCTTTTAATATATAAATATAACTCAAAGGATCAAACCATTTAGGAAACATAGCTCCATTATATTCTAAATAACTCTCAACCTGAAAACGCCCAAAAAGCTCAAACATTCCATCAGTTTTTACGTATTCTCTTCCAAATTTTCTTTCAAATGTTTTTGGAGAAATATAGTTTAAATATCCTATCATCCTAGCGGCTGCCAAACCTTTTAAACCTTTTCTTTTAATCTCATTCGGGTCATAATTTCCGTTTTTAAATTCACAATCAGCCCTAATAGCTTCTATCATCGATTTATTAATAGCTATTACGTAAGGTTTTGTTTGATAAGTAGTCGCTATAGGCACTATATTTTCGCAAAACCCCGGGAAATCAACGGCAAACCTTAAAGCCTGCATTCCCCCCATACTACCACCTATAACGGCTTTTATATGTCTTATACCAAGAGAATCCAATAAAATCTTTTGAGCTTTTACCATATCTTTTATAGTAATTACCGGGAATTTCAGTCTATATCTCTCATTGCTTCCGGGATACATAGGAGACATAGGAGAAGTTGACCCAAAACAGCTCCCTATTACGTTTGTGGAAATTACAAAATATTTAGTAGTATCAATAGCTTTCCCATCTCCTATAAGTCCGTCCCACCATCCCGGTTTTCTATCGCCTTCATACATTCCGGCTGCGTGATGCGACCCTGAAAGGGCGTGGGTAATTAATACTACGTTGTTCTTTTGTTCATTAAGCTCCCCGTATGTTTCATATATAATCTGCCACGGCTCTAATATTCTACCACTCTCAAGATACAAAGGTTTAGTAAAATGAGCTATTTTCGTTTCAAGTTTCATAGTTTCCTTTTTTTAATGCAATTTTATCAAAAGGTAGAGATTTACAAAAATAATAACCCTGAAAATAATCAACTCCTACTTCTTTTAATTTATTTAAAATCTCTTCATTTTCTACAAATTCCGCAATCGTTTTTATATTGAATTTTTTAGAAAAAGTACAGATAAGTTTGATTATTTCAAAATACTCCTCTTTATCTATATTTTTAACAAGCGTCCCGTCAATTTTTACATAATCCGGCTCAAGTGCCAAAATGTTAATAAAGTTGGAATATCCACTTCCAAAATCGTCAATAGCTATCTTAGCTCCGAACTGTTTAACGTCTTTTATAAATTTTTTAATTTCTTCAAAATTTTGAATACTCTCACTCTCTAAAATCTCAAACGTAATTCTATCTCCTACAAAAAAACTTCTTAAAAGATTTAAAATAAGCGTTCTTGTCTCTTTATTGGCAATATCTATAAAAGATAAGTTAATCGAAACTTTATCTATTTTTTGAGTCACTAAATGAGAAAAAACTTTTTTTATCATTACATTTGAAAATTCTTCATAAAGTCTTGCTTCTTTTATTAAATCCATAAACATAAAAGGAGAAAGGATCTCACCTTTATATTTAAGCCTCATTAAAGATTCGTATTTGAGCAATTTACCGTTTTTATCAACAATACATTGATAATAAGGTTCTATATCTTCATTGTGAAGAATAGTTTTTAATTTTTGAAGGAGTTTTACTCTATGAAGCTGTTCTTCTTTAAATTTTTTATCGTAAAGAAGATATTTTATATTTTTCTTTCTAGCGGTTTTTAAAGCGTTTTCGGCAGTAATATATAAATCTTTAATATTACTAGCCCCTATCGTAAACATAAGCTCAAAATTTTCACATTTAAACTCAAAAGATGAAAACTCTTTTAAAAACTCCTCTTTTATTTCTTTATTAAAAGGTATACCGAATTCATCATCCCCTATTTTATAGACGTTATCAAAACTCTTTTTTAATGTAGTCGCTACACAATTTAATATATAATTTCCGAAATTAAATCCGTAAAGATTATTAATATTCGCAAAATCGTCAATATCTATAATTATAAGACTTTTATAATTATCCAAATCCTCTAAAAGTTTGAATTTATTAGGAAGTTTAGTAACTTTATCAAAATAAACTTTTTCATATAAAAGAGCTTTGGATTTTTTATAATTATTTTTTAATTTTTCATAATCCTCAATTATTCTTTTCATTATTTTTTGAGATATCAAATAGGCCACAAAAAAACTAAAAGCCCCAAAAACAATCATTATAATAATGGTTCCGATAAATACTTTTTTAGCTTCCTTTTCTATTTGGGATTTTATATAATTAATATCTTTTGTAATATCTGAAAAATAATACCCTTTCATAAAAGTTAAATTATAAGGTCTGTAAATAGTAAAATAACTTATTTTCTTTTCAACTTTACCAGTTAAAGGATTTTTATAAAAATATGTTAAAAAACAACTATCTTTTACTTTTAAACAATTAAAATATTCCTTTCTGAAATAATTTCCTTTTACATCCGGTTTATTTAATAAAAGAGGCTTACCTATAAATGATTTAATAGGATGATAAACAATCTTCCCAAAAACATTCCCTTTAGGGTTCCAATCTGTTACCATTCCCACTGCTATATAAGAATGAAGTTCATTTACTCTCTCTAAATACTTAAAGATATCTTTTTTAATAAAACTATCTACTATAGAAAGCTTAAAAGCTACACCTATAATAGTACCATCTTTAAAACGTTTCTCTACTGCTAAGTAGCTAACATTATTTTTAATAACGATTAAATGCTTAGTGTGTCCTGTTTTTATATAAGTTCTTTTTAATTTAGGATATATATTTTTTTTAGAAATTATATAAAAAAACAAATCTTTATTTTGATGGTTTTTAAAAAACTTCACAAGTCCTTTCGAATAATATTTATAATTATGAAGAACAACATCCAACAAAGCTTGAAGATTTCTTTCAGTCAAAAGGTAACTACTTAATCTTATCTCTTCTATAGCTTTTATTATAGAATCAAGTTCTGTTTTTAAATAGTTTTTTTTATTTTGAATTACTATATCTTTGGCTTTTGTTAATTCTTTTTGGGTTATCTCATTGATAAAAAAGAAGTAATAAACACCAAACAATGCAAATGTAAAAAACAGAAATAAAAAAGGAATGATAAAAATTTGATTAATTAAACGCTTCATTTAAATCCTTAATCAAATCTCCCGTATCTTCAAGCCCTATACTAAGTCTAATAAGACCTTCCGGTACTCCCGCTTCTATTAATTCTTTATGACTTAATTGCTGATGAGTGGTACTTGCCGGATGGGTTACAAGAGATTTACTATCTCCTATATTCGTTACTAAAGAGAAGATTTTAAGTTTACTTACAAAGTCTTTAGCCTCTTTGTAACTTCCCAGTTCAAAACTGATAATTCCACCTGCATATTGTAAATATTTTTTTGCTTTTTCATAATTTTTATCCCCCTCTAATAACGGATAATTTACATTTTTCACTTTCGAATGCGATTTTAAAAATCTGGCTATTTCAAGTGCCGAAGTCGAATGTTGCTTAATTCTTAAATGTAAATGTTCAAGTCCCTGTAATAAAAGCCAAGAATTAAAAGGAGAAATAACGGCCCCGTAATCTCTTAAAAGTGCAAGTCTTGCCCTTGCTATAAAAGGAGAGTTAAATTTTTCATTATAAATAAGTCCGTGATAACTCTCATCCGGTTCATTAAATTGAGGATATCTGTTTGATTTTAATTTCTCTCTTGCAAAAGGAGCCTCAATAATACACCCGGCAATGGCACTCCCGTTTCCCACTATATATTTACTTGCACTATGTACCACTATATCGACTCCAAATTCAATTGGTTTTACCCCATAAGGAGTCGCTATTGTATTGTCACACGCGATAATAACCCCGTATTTATTAGCAATTTTTACAATTTCTTCAAAATCGGCTACATTAAGTGCCGGATTGGCAATACTCTCTATTAAAATAAGTTTTGTTTTTTCGTCTATTACATCTTCTAACGTAAGAGGATTGTCTATATCAAAATATCTGCTTTGTATCCCAAACTGTTGAAGAGTTTGGGTTGATAAAGTAATACTGCCTCCGTAAAGCTTATTTGAAATAACTATATTATCATCTTTTCCCACCAAATTGGAAATAGTATAAAAAATAGCGGACATTCCACTAGCCGTAGCTAAGGCGTCAATTCCCCTCTCAAGGGCTGCTATTCTTTTTTCAAATACTCTTGTTGTAGGGTTTCCTATACGCGTATAGATATTACCCTCTTCCTGTAAATCAAAAAGTCTAGCTGCGTGGTCGGTATCTTCATATTCATAAGCCGTAGTCATATAAATAGGTACTTGCATACTTTTTTGAGAGTCCTTTTCATATCCTGCGTGGATAGCTAACGTAGCATCTTTCATAAAAATAACCTTTATGATAAAATTTCTTAAGTAATTATACCAAAGGATAAAAGTGGAAGACAAAGTTTTTAATAAACCTATCAAAAAACAGTTCGAATTTGACGAAGAAGTGGCAAGTGTTTTTGACGATATGCTAAATAGAAGCGTTCCTTTTTACAAAGAAAACCTAAACTTACAAATAGACATCCTAAAAAATTTCTTAAATCCAAACGACAAAATAGTGGATTTGGGAAGTTCTACTGGTACGTTTCTTATAGAATTAGCTAAAAAATTTACTTCCGAGCTTAACCTAATAGGTATAGACAATTCCCCTGCTATGATTAAACGAGCCACAAACAAAGCAAAAGCCTTCGGAGTAAATATAGAATTTATAGAGGATGACTTTTTAAATTACGATTTCTCAAACTCAAAAGCCGTTATAGCAAACTACACCATTCAATTTATAAGACCTTTAAAAAGAGAAAAGCTAATCAAAAAGATATTCAACTCCTTAACAAACGACGGGATATTTTTAATGAGTGAAAAATTAATAACCGAAAATAAAAAATTAAACAAAATTATGATAGATATCTACTATGAATACAAAAAGAAAATGGGTTATAGCGAATTTGAAATAGCCCAAAAAAGAGAAGCCTTAGAAAACGTCTTAATTCCTTATACTATGAACGAAAACATAGAAATGCTAAAAAACGCCGGTTTTAAGGAAATAGAAGTAATTTTCAGATGGAATAATTTTGCAACGTTTATAGCTTTTAAGAGTTAAAGTTAATACTTATACTTCCAAGCACTTCAAATTTAGCATTCGGGTCTATTTCGGCGTGAGACAACACCACAACATCCACTCCGAATCTCTCAAGTATTTCGGCAAGCGGTTTTCTTATAAGAGGATCTACTATCAACACCACCGGGGCAATTCCTTTATTTACAATTTCGGCAGCCGCGTTACTAATCTCCTCTACAAGTTTATTCATTTCGGCAACCGTTAAAAGAAACTGCTTTTGTTCTCCTTGTTTTTGGAGTTTATTCATAAGATACTGCTCTGTCGCAGCGTCAAACGTAATTAATTTAAGAGTTCCGTCTTCACTCTCATAAAGTTTCGTAATAACACGGCTTAAAGCACTTCTTACGTGTTCGACAATCACATCAACATTTTTGGTATATTCAGCTACATCCGCAATGGTCTCAAGAATAGTTATCATATCTTTAATAGGTATTTTTTCGTGAAGAAGAGACTTAAGCACTCTTTGAATAAGCCCGATACTTGCAACTTTAAGAGCATCTTCTACAATAGCCGGAAAATCTTTTTTAACTCTATCAAGCAGAGCTTGAACATCTTGACGGGTGAGAAGTTCTTCTGCGTATTTTTTAATTATTTCACTAATATGCGTAACTATCACGGTAGAAGCGTCAACAACAGTATATCCATTCATCAAAGCCTCTTCTTTTTTATCTTCATCAATCCATATGGCCTCTATTCCAAAAGCCGGTTCTTTTACTTTTATCCCTTCAATCTCCTCTATTACCATAGGAGTTGACATAGCAAGATATTTATCCGGATAAATCTCCCCTCTTGCAACCTCAACACCTTTTAATAAAATCTGATACTCATTAGGATTTAAATGCAAATTATCCTTAATTCTGATTTGAGGTACTAAAAACCCGAAGTCTTGAGCTATTTTCTTTCTCATAGTTTTTATCCTATCAAGCAAATCCCCTCCCTGATTAGGGTCGGCTATTTTAATTAACTGATACCCTATATTAAGCTCTAAAAGTTCAACTTTTAATATATCCTCCAAAACTTTTTCTTCTTCTTTTGCAAGTTCTTCCGGAGATTTTTTCGGTTTTTGGACCTCTTTTTTAGCACCGTCAGATTTTTTGGCTTGAGTCGAATCTTTTTTAGGAGAAGTAGAAGGTGGTTTTTTTCTAAATTTAGCCAGCAATTCGCCTATAGGGTCAACACCTTTTTCACTCTCCATCATTAAATATCCCGTTACCAAAAACACAAACCCCACAAAAAGCATACTCCCCGTAGGAAACCCCGGAATAAACGCCATAAAAATCAATATAGTCCCCACTATCAAAACAACTTTATAATCTCTTATTAACTGCTTGATAACACCTTCCGCAAAGTTTGTTTCATCTTTTGTAGCTCTTGTGATAATAATACCCGTTGCCGTAGATATCATAAGAGCCGGAATCTGCCCTACAAGTCCGTCTCCTACGGTCAATATCGTATACGTAGAAGCCGCCTGGGATAAGCTAAGACCGTGTTGAAAAACACCTATCAAAAACCCGGCTATTATATTTACAAGTGTAATAATAATCCCGGCAACCGCATCACCTTTTACAAACTTACTAGCCCCATCCATAGCCCCGTAGAAGTTCGCTTCTTTTATAAGCTCGGCCCTTCTTCTTTTGGCTTCCTCTTCATCAATAAGCCCGGCGTTTAAATCGGCGTCAATAGCCATCTGTTTCCCGGGCATCGCATCAAGCGTAAATCTTGCAGCAACTTCAGCAACCCTTGTAGAACCTTGGGTAATTACCATAAAGTTGATAATCACCAAAATAATAAAAACAATTATTCCTATTACGTAGTTTCCTCCAATTACGAAATTCCCAAAAGCCGTAATAATTTCACTAACAGATTGTGGACCTTCGTGACCTCTGCTTAGAATCATTCTGGTTGTGGCTACATTTAAAGAGAGTCTGTATAAAGTAACAATCAAAATAATAGTAGGAAAAGTGGTAAAATCGGTAGGTTTTGGAATATATAAACTTAAAAGTAAAATTAAAACCCCAACCGATAAAGAAATAGTAAGAAAAAAATCTAGTATTCCGCTTGGAAGCGGAACGATAATAATTAAAAGTATCGCAAAAACAAAGACAACAACACCTAAATCAGTAATCTCACTAAAAAACCTTAGTGATTTTTTAACCTTATTTACCAGATTTCATCCTTATTACATCTTCTAAAGTATAATCTTTAATAACATCTAAAAGCTTTTCTTCCAAAAACGAAAAAAAGGGTCTTAAAACACATATTCCGGCTCTATCTCTTACACAGTCGCTTTCTTCTTGAGAACAGTAAAAAACTAAAGAATTTTTATCTTCCATCGCTTTAAAAAGCTCTAAAATTTTAATTTCTCTTGGAGATTTAGATAAAATAAAACCTCCGTGAATTCCTTTATAAGATTTTACAAAACCCTTTTTTGAGAGAGTTTGTAAAAGTTTAGCTAAAAAAGGCTTCGGTAAATCGGTAATCTCAGCTAAATAACTAACATCTACCGGTTTATCAAATCTAGATAATTCAACTAAAGCGTGTAAAGTATAAACCGTAGATTTGGTAAATAACAATTTATATCCTTTTTATAAAATTATACCTAAATTATCCTTTTTTATTAAACTTTATATAAAAAATTACTCTGTCTCTCGTATTTTTTACGTCTATAACGGCATCAAAATATTTTTTTACAATAATCTTAGACATATAAAGCCTTATTCCCGTACCTTTTTCTTCTTTGGTAGTGAAATTGAGAATTTAAATTTTCTACAATATTTGTAAATTTTGATTTTTTTTGAGTGGCTTTTCTCCCATATATATTATCATATTTTGGTAAATCTAAATTGAAATTAAATAAAGCATCGGTCAGTGCCTATTTTACAATAATTTGCTTTTTTTTCCAAAACCTTGTATACTTTCAATTCAATTCAAAGAAATTTGAAAATTTACCAATCAGGAGGCTAAGATGGCTTTAGATTCGGCGAAAAAAAGAGAAATTATCGCTAAATTCGGAAATGATGAAAAAGATACCGGAAGTCCGGCAGTGCAAATAGCACTTCTAACTGAAAGAATCAACGAAATCAACGAACATCTTAAAACACACAAACACGACCATTCAAGCAGACTAGGTTTACTTAAATTAGTTGGACAAAGAAAGAGACTTATGAGATATTTAAAAAGAAAAGACCACGATAAATATCTTGAAGTTATCGCAGCTCTTAACTTAAGAGACAGAGTTTAATCTCTTCTCTTATTTATTTAAAGCATCTTTTTCCAGCTCATCTAAAATCTTCGTAAATTCTATATTTTTAGGCAGAATACTTCCGTGAAAATAATCAAAAAGTTTTTTATTTCTGTTTTTATGGATAAGTACCTTTTTAAAAAACTCCAAAGAAACCTTTTGATTACTTTTAACATCAAACTTTTGATTATAAAGCATTAAAGCACTAAGCAAATCGTTTGCGTTTGATTTCGGATTGGAAGCTATATTTAATAAATCCTGCAACGTTATCTCTTTTTTGGTCTCTTTTTTGGAAGAAGAAAACTTTCTTTTAAGCCAAAAAATAAACATCACACAAAAAAGAGTAAATACAAAAAGATAAACCAAAAAAGCAAAAGGAGTATTTGGAGTAATATCCAAAATCCTTTCGCTTATAAAAGATAAAACTTTCAATTATTTAAGTCTCTCAAGAACAGATTTTTCGTGAGCCGTAAGCCCTTCCGTATGGGCTAAAACGGTACATTCTTTACCCATTTGTAAAATAGCTTCTTTTGAAAACGAAATAATAGAAGATTTTTTCATAAAAACCTCAACACTAAGAGGAGAATAAAACTTAGCCGTACCACCCGTTGGGAGCGTATGATTAGGTCCTGCTATATAATCCCCTATAGGTTCCGGGGTGTTTTCTCCAAGGAAAATAGCCCCTGCGTTTTTTATTTTCGGTAAAAGCTCAAAAGGATTTGAAGTTACTATCTCCAAATGCTCCGGTGCTATCTGATTCATAAGATTAACAGCCTCTTGAATATTCTTTGATACGATAATAGCACCTCTGTCTTCTATAGATTTTTGAGCTATCTCTTTTCTCTCAAGCTCATTTAAAAATCTATAAACCTCATCTTTTACCCTACTAGCCAAATCCTCGTCATTGGTAATTAAAATGGAACTCGCCATTTCGTCGTGTTCGGCTTGAGAGAGTAAATCAATTGCAAGATAGTTGGCTTTTGCACTTTTATCGGCGATAATACCGATTTCACTAGGACCTGCTATCATATCTATATTTACTTCTCCGTATACAAGTTTTTTGGCAGTCGCTACGAATATATTCCCGGGACCCGTAATTACATTGACTTTAGGTATTGTTTGAGTCCCATACGCCATAGCGGCAACGGCACTGGCTCCCCCTACTTTAAAAGTCCTAGGACATCCACAAATATATAAAGCCCCTAGTAAAAGGGCATTAGGTCTATTTTCAATAACCGGAGTGGTTACTACAATATCCTTAACCCCTGCCACAATAGCCGGAATTACGTTCATTAAAAGAGAACTCGGATAAAACGCCTTACCTCCCGGTACATACACCCCAGCTTTTTCAACCGGCATTACTTTCTGTCCTAAAATAGTTCCGTTTTCTTCAAAGTCAAGCCAAGATTTAGGAAGCTGCTTTTCGTGATACGTTTTTATTCTATCAAACGCCAAATGAAGAGCTTTTTTCAACTCTTCGTCTAAATTTTCATAAGCTTTTTTCATTTCATCTTTGGAAATTTCCAAATCCTCATCTGTTTTCGGTTCCCATTTGTCAAATTTGGCTATATGTCTAAAAAGTGCTTTATTTCCTTCGCTTCTTACTTCGTTAATAATCCCTTTAACAATCCCCTCAACATTTTCAATATCCATTTTACCACGGGCTAAAATTTCGTTAAACTCTTTTTCAAATTCAGAAGAAGTGGTTTTGATTATTTTCATAACTTCCCTTTTTTTAAGAAATTGTATCAAAATTAACCCATAAATGTTAAAATTCCGAAAAAAGGAGAGTAATGCAGTTTGATTTAATAACCTTTAGTTTTATTTTAGTTTTAATTCCGTTAATTATTTCATACAAATACAAAATAGGAATAGAAAAAGAGCTTTTTTTTAATTCAATAAGGGCGTTTTTACAATTAACTGTTTTAGGGTTTGTGCTAGGGTTTGTTTTTAAAATAAAAAACCCTCTTTTTTATATTCCAATAATTTTTCTAATGCTTTTATACTCATCTTATATAGCCCAAAAAAGAACTAATTTTTCTTTTAAAGCGGCTTTTTACTCTTTAAGTTTAAGTACTACGATTATTCTTTTAATTTTAATAGTTTTTAAAATTATTTCTCTAAAACCCAACGAATTTATACCTATTGCCGGAATGATTATAGGAAATTCACTAAATACCTATACCCTTACGATTGAGAGAATAAAAAGAGAACTCGAACTTCAAAAAGAACTGATAGAAGCCTTTATAGCAATAGGTGCCAATATAAAAGAAGCGTTTAAAATTATGCAACGTCAAGCTATAAAAGCGGCTTTAATTCCCGTTAACAATATGCTTCAGACAATAGGTGTAGTGGCAATTCCCGGAATTACTACTGGAATGCTTTTAACCGGTGCCTCTCCTTTAAAAGCAGTAAGTTATCAGATAGTTATTATTTATATGCTAGTAAGTATTAATCTATTTAGTGCGTTATTTGGGAGTTTCTTTTTTATAAAAAACAAATATTCAAACGATTAAGGAGAAAGCCTCCTTAATCTATATTGTACACGTTTTTGATACGAAGAGCTTCGTCAAACTCATATACTCTAGGAACTCCCGTTGCAATTTCAAATTTAGGAATATCCTCGTCACTAATTCCGTCAAGTTCTTTTACCATACCTCTAATAGTATTTCCGTGAGCCGTAATAAGTACGTCTTTTCCTTCTACAAGTAAAGGTGCCACTCTTTCGTGAAAAGCAGCCATCGCTCTTATTTGATTATCTTTTAAACTTTCGGTACTTGGCAGCAAATCTTGAGGAAAGTTTTTATAATGAGGGTCAAATCTCGGATGTCTTTTATCATCAAGACTCAAAGGTGGAGGTGGTACGTCATAACTTCTTCTATAAAGTAAAAACTTCTCTTCTCCAACTTCCGCTTTTACTTCGTCTTTATTAAGCCCAGTTAAAGCCCCGTAATGTCTTTCGTTAAATCTCCAGTCTTTTAAATGGTCGATATAAAGCAAATCAAGCTCTTCTAAAATTATAATTCCTGTTTTAATCGCTCTTTTAAGATATGAAGAAAAACATATATCAAAACTAAATCCAGCTTCTTTTAATTTTTGCCCGGCTTTTTTCGCTTCTTCAACTCCTTCCGGTGCTAAATCAACATCCACCCATCCTGTGAATCTATTTTGTTTGTTCCATTCACTTTTTCCGTGTCTAACAAGTACAAGTTTTGCCATTTAATCTCCTTTTTAATTTAATAGTGAAATTTTAACAAAATTTTAATTCCTGCTCTATTTTTCCATTCTGCAAGTTTTACTAAAGCCAAATTCACATCATACTCTTTACTTATCATAGGAAAAATAACCTCCCCTTTTATCGCAATAAAAAACATATCGCTAAACTCTTTTTTATCTTTTCTTTGGGGAATTAAATAAGTAAGAGAATTATCTAAAATTCTGGGAACGGATTTATCTATACAAACGCCTATCTGTTCTCTCATAAACGCATTTAAAGCCTTCATATAATTTAAAACCACATCCTCCCAGCTAAGCTCTTCTTTTAAAGAGTTAAATATTCTAACTTCGTTTAGTTTAAGTCTGTTTTTATCTTCCACCCAAACCCCCACGTCATAAACCGGCAATTTTTCTTTAAACTTTTCAAAATCCTCCTCCACATCGGCTAAATAAAAAGGGTAATTTGATAAAATTTTAATATTAATATCGTCTCTTAGATATTTTTCGTACATAATTTATCCTTTGAAGTAAGAAGTAAAAAGTTATAACGGAATTTTAATAAATTGAAGGAGAAAAATGAAAATTTTAATAACAAATGACGACTCTTTTGAGGCTAAAGGGCTTGAAGTTTTATATGAAGCCGTAAAAGATTTGGGAAAAGTAACGATAGCAGCCCCTGCATTTCCCAAAAGTGCCTGTTCGCACTCTCTTACCCTTACAGAGCCTCTAAGATTTATAAAAATAAAAGAAAATTTCTATAAACTTGACGACGGAACCCCGACAGACTGTGTTTATTTGTCGTTTGAAGAGTTTTTTAAAGGAGAAAAACCCGATTTAGTATTAAGTGGAATTAACCATGGAGCAAATTTAGGAGAAGACGTCACATATTCCGGTACCGCCGGTGGTGCTATGGAAGGGGCTCTTCACGGAATTCCTTCAATCGCCTTTTCTCAAGTTTTAAAAAGCTTCGACACCCCACCGACCGAAATTAACTGGGAAAACGCAAAAAAAGCAGTCAGAGAAATTGCAAAAAAAGTAATAGAAAATAAAATAACAATACCTCATCGCCATATCCTAAACGTAAATATTCCGAACACTAAAGAGATAAAAGGTTTTAAAGCCACAAAACTTGCCTACAGACTCTACGGAAACGATGCTCATAAACACACAAACCCAAGAGGGGAAGAGTACTACTGGATAGGACTACATCCACTCGCTTTTAAAGAAGAAAAAGGAAGCGACTTTGAGGCTATCAAGCAAGGTTACGTATCCATAACTCCTATAAAACTGGATATGACCGGATATGAAGCACTTGAAAAATTAAAAGAAGAAATATGAAAAATTTTTTCAAACAAATAAACTTAATACCTATAGAAAACACCTCGACATTTAAAAACGTACATTTAGCCCAAATTTTTCTTTTAAAAATTAACTTTTTCTCTTTTGGAAAAGGCTTTAGCAAAGAAGAGGCTTTAACTTCTGCTTACGGGGAGATGTGTGAGAGGATTTTAACAAGAAATTTTTTGGAAGAGTATTATATCCCCACACTTCATAAAGACGCCATAATAACCGAAAGGTTTTTAACTCAAAAACTTGATGATATTTACAAAATAAAAGAGCTTGAAAAAGAGGATTTAATAGATTTTAACACTGATATATTTGAAATACTCTCTATTCCATTTATAAACCCAAAAACTGAAGAAACTGTCTATTTCCCTATCAACTTGATTCAAAATTTATACGCAAGTAACGGAATGGCTTTTCATACGGATTTAAAAAAAGCCTACTATAATGCAAAAACTGAAATAATAGAAAGATTTGTAAAATATGAAGTCGTAAAATACGGACTTTCTCTTCCTAAAATCGACCACCCCTTAAATAGTGACAAAATACAAATATATGACGCCACACTCGGAAACAAATATCCGGTAATAGCCGCTTTATACAAAAACCACAATGAAATTATTTTATCTTTCGGATGTGATTTAAATTTTGAAACAGCTGTTAAAAAAGCGTATCTTGAGCTTATGCAAACCTCTTTAAAAAACACCGGAAAAATTTGCGAAGATATAGAAAGCGTAAAAGACTCGGCAAATCTTATCAGACACTTTATAGATTTAAGTGGAAATATCCATAGTAACTTTTTTAAAAAGCCCTACTTTAAAACATCAAAATGGAACTTTAAAGATTTAAACGTGTTTAAAGAAGATGAATTCATAAGAATTTATAAATATAAAAATTACCAAGCCGTCCATTTAATAATTCCTTCAATCAGCGAAGTTTATCCCATTGAAGATTTGGCATACAACAACATCAACAGAGGCAAATTCATAAGAGCCGATATCCTAAACAGAACCAATAAAGAGTACGTTTTAGATTATTTAAATCAACATATGGTCGTAGACATAGGAGCCTTTATAGGAGTAAAATTCGATAAACACTATTTTCCTCAAGATATAGACGAACTTTATGAGGGTTATAAATTTGCAGATTCATATCTTCAAATACAAAAATTAGCAAAGGTTTTAAATGAGATTTGACAGATGTAAAAAACTTTTTTCTAAATTCGAACATCTCCAAAACTTAAAAATACTCATATGTGGAGTCGGGGGAGTCGGGGGATATGCTCTTGATTGTTTATACAGAAGTGGAGTAAAAAACATAACTGTTATAGATTTTGATACGTTTGATAAAACAAACCAAAACCGTCAAATAGGAAGTGAATTCGTAGGAGAAAAAAAAGTTGAGGTACTGGCAAAACTATACCCCTCAATAACTCCCATAGATATGAAATTATCCCCTCAAAACATTGAGACTTTGGATTTAACTCCATATGACATAATAATAGACGCAATTGACGATTTAAACGCAAAAATAGCTCTTATAAAAAAAGCTTATCCCAAAATAATCTCTTCAATGGGAGCCGCAAAAAGAATAGACCCTACCAAAATAAAAATAGATAGTATTTGGAAAACTCAAAACGACCCCTTTGCCAAAAAAGTAAGAGACAAATTAAAAAAAGAAAAATTCAAAAAAGATTTTAAGGTGGTTTTTTCGCTAGAAAAGCCTATTAACTGCGATATGGGAAGTTTTGTAGGAGTAACGGGGGCTTTCGGATTTGCTTTATGCAGTGAAGTTTTAAAAGATTTCATATAATGCAAATCCCAAAAGGGATTAGCTATCGTATTTAAAATCAGCGTCTCTTGCATCCAAGAACCATTTAGCTCCGACATCAGTCCATTTTCTTGTATCCGGGAAGAATTGTTGAATATTTTCATACACTTTAGCAAAATCTCTATTTTTATTGGCGTTTTCTTCAAGAATTTTTTTAATCGCTTTTTTAGCAGCTTCATTAACGTCTTTTGGAAATTCACAAAGTTTTACTCCATATTTTCCATTCATTATCTGTTTTAAAGCCATACCGTTTCTGTATTGGAACTCTGCAAGCATTCTTGCATTCATCTCATTTGCAGCAGTTTCAATAATTGCTTTATGCTCTTTAGAAAGTCTTTCAAATTTTCTTTTGTTAAATGTAAGTTCAAGGTTTGTACCAGGTTCGTGCCAACCGGAATAATAATATTTCGCAACTTTATAAAATCCCATCTTAATATCAAGAGCCGGTCCTACCCATTCAGTCGCGTCAATTACGCCTCTCTCAAGTGAAGTATAAAGCTCACCTGCCGGGATATTTACCGGTTTTACTCCAAGAGCCGCCATTACTTCTCCTCCAAGCCCCGGAATTCTCATTTTAAGACCTTTTAAGTCTTTTAAAGATTTAATAGGTTTTCTAAACCAACCACCCATTTGATTACCGGTATTTCCCCCTTTAAAAGGAATTAAATTATATTTAGCGTAAAGTTCTCTCCAAACTTCCATTCCTCCACCAAAATCAAGCCAAGCCATCATTTCATCCGCTATCATTCCGAAAGGATACGCCGTAAATAAACTAAATGCCGGATTTTTACCTTTCCAATAATATGGCCCCGAATGAAACCCGTCTATAAGTCCGTTACGACAAGCATCAAACACTTGAAGTGCCGGTACAAGTTCGTTTGCTCCGTATACTTTTATTTTTAAACTTCCACCACTAAGTTCTTCTACTCTTTTTGCAAAATATAAAATCCCATCGCCCATAATAGGTAAAGTTTTTGGCCAAGATAGTGCAATTTTTAGGGTTTTAGTTGTTTTAGCATACAAATTAGTAGTAAAGCCACTTGCAACAACCGCACCGATTCCGGCAGTTTTTAAAAACTTTCTTCTATCCATTTTTTCTCCTTTTGTCGAATTTTTACACGATAATAATACCAAAGTTTTTAATTTTCAGTATAATATAACAAAAATTTTACAAAAAAGAGAGAAAATGAGCGAGGAGATTATTAATATAGAAAGTGATTACGACACTCTAAAAGAAGAAAATAAAAAACTAAAAAAGGAAATAAACTACCTAAGACAGATAAAAGACGCCTTGGATAAAACCATAATTATCTCCAAAACAGATACAAAAGGAATTATAACCGATGTAAACCCTATGTTTGAAAAAATATCCGGATACACAAAAGATGAACTGATAAATAAAAATCACAACATAGTAAGACACCCCGATATGCCGAAATCTTTATTCAAAAAACTCTGGTCTACTATAAAATCCGGAAAAATTTTTAAAGGGGTTATCAAAAATAGAAAAAAAAACGGAGATTCATATTATGTTTTAGCAAATGTAATTCCTATAAAAGACGAAAAAGGAAACATAATCGAATACATCGCAATTAGGCAAGATATTACAAAAAGAATGCTACTTTTAGAAGAAAAAGAGAAATTTACCAATTCGTTAATTAAGTATTTTTTAAATAAATTAAAAGAACCTACTTTAGTAATAAATAAAAATAGCGATACAATTTCTCAAGAATTACAAAAAGAAAGTCCTGATTTAGAAACGATAAAAAAGGCGAATTTAGAAATAAAAAAAGAAGGATTAATTTTAAAAAGAAGTTATGAAGTTCTGTTTTTTATATTAAAAATCAAAAGTAAAAATATAAAATTAAGCATAGAACCTTTAAAAGTAACTTCTATTTTAAAACATCTTTGCAATAAATTTGCTCCTGTATACCCTCAAAAAAAGATAGATATAAAATTTTTAAAAAAAGATTTAATAATAAATACTGACAAAACTCTTTTTATATTAATGCTTGAAATTTTACTTATGAATGCACTAACTTACTCCAAATCGGAAGTAAAAGTAGAAGTATTCTTAGAAAATTCAAAACCATTTATCACTATAGACCATGACGGAGAACCTATAAAAAATCCTCAAAAAATATTTGACTTTTTTAATCAAATAAAAAATTCTCAAAATGTAGGAATGGGAATGTTTTTAGTTAAAAAAATATGTGACATACTAGGATACGGTATAAAAATAAAAAAGACAAAAATCTTTTTAGAATTAAGAATCTTGCCTCCTAAATTTTAATAAAAAACAGCTATAACTGCATAGCTTAAGAAAATCATAAGGTGAGAGAGACCTTCAAGATAGTTTGTCTCTCCGTCTTCCGTTGTTTTCCAAACGAGTAAAATAGTAAGCAATAAAGCTCCAACCTGAAGAGGAGTGAAATCTAAAGTAAGTTTAACTCCTACTAAAATAGAAAGAAAAATCAAAGCCGGCACCGTTAAAAGAATACTAACTGTACTAGCCCCCATAGCGATATTTATAACTCTTTGCATTTCATCATTTTTAGCTGCTCTAATTGCCGTAAAAAGCTCCGGAGCAACCGTTACGAACGCTATTAAAATACCAACAAACCCGGCAGTCAAACCAAATTCCTTAAAAACAATTACCCCGTCATTGGCAAATATTTCGGAGAGAATTCCTATCAATACTAATAAAAAAACTAAAAACAAAATATTAAACAAATTTGATTTTTTATCAAAATAATAATCATCACCCTCATCTTCTTTTATATATCTTTTAACACGGCTTCTTTTTTTAAATTTAAAAAAATGAACATGTGTATCCGTCTGAAATCTGAAAATAAAAAAATAAAAAACAACTAAAAGAACGGCTATAATTACACTGGCTTTAAATAAAGCTTCTTCGCTTGAATGAAGAGATATCGTAGTAGGGACCAAAAGCATAGCCGCTGCAACAAAAAGAACGGTAGTATAACTTGCCGAAGTATCCTCGTTATGAACCTGTTCTTTAAAACTAAGTCCCCCTACAAATACGGCAAGTCCTAAAAGGGCATTTAAATCCACTATAACGGTAGCAACTATACCGTTTTTAACCGTTTCCAGCACTTCGGGATGATGTTTTGCTTCCAAAACAACCATAAAAAGAATTAATATCTCAACTAAAACGGCACTAAACGTTAAAATCATACTGCCAAAAGGTTCTCCGAATCTCTCAGCCAAAATTTCGGCTATTTCAGAAATAGTAACTGCAAGGCTTCCTATACCTATAGCCGCAAAAAGAGTAGCTAAAATATGAAATCCTTTAAGATGAAAAACAATAACAAAAGGAAGAGAAGAAAAACCAACTATTATATCCCAATAATCCTTAAAAATCTCAATATACCTGTTTTCTTCGATTTTCTGCCGCTGGTGCAATTTAACTCCTTAAAAAATGATTTGCTTTTTTTATAAAATACACGTCTCCATACGGTTTAAAAAACTTATAGGCTTTTTTTAAAGCCGAAATTTTATCATATTCTCCTAGGAATATTTCTATATTTATACCTTTAACTCTTTTTATTTTTTCCCAATTAAAAGTAAAAAGCCTTTTTAAATCCTCTTCTGTGCATTCTCCTAAAAACTTTTCATTAAAAAATCCGGCTTTTTTAAAGAAATTTTCAATATACTTCTTTTTGTCGTTTTTAAAAGCTTTTAAATTAATTTCTATAATCTTGGGAGGATAATCGAAAAAAGCCGGAGAGAGAAGTTGGAGTTTATCTATTCTCTTAGACGAATTTAAAACATAATCCAAAGCCTTTTGAGCACCATAACTAAACCCGGCCACCACAAATTCACCATCTTCCAAATAATCCTTAAAAAGAACAGATTCGTTTTTTAAACAAAACCCACTAAAATATTTCATTTTTCAGTTTCTCAAAATCTTCTTTATGAATTACCTCTTTTTCCAGCAAAACTTTATAAACCTTTTCTATTAAATTCACATTTGAGCTGTAAAGAACCTTAACTTCAGAGTAAGCGTCATTTAAAATTTTAGCGACTTCTGCATCGTTTGCGACTAAACTATCCCCCATAGCATAATCTTGAACCATTTTTATTGCAAGTTCTCTGGCTTTTTTTAAATCCAAATGAGCGTTTGAATATTTTTCGCTAAACTTCTCTTCAACCCCCACTCTTCCTGCCAAATAAACCTGAATTTTATTCATCATTTCCGTTTTTGAAACTATCTCTTTGTCTTCTTCTTTAAAATCGTCCTTTACAAGAGAAATTCTCTCAAAATCCACACTAAGCCACTCCGCCACTACGGCTTTACAAGCTTGATAATAACTTAATATCTCTTTTTCTTTAGGGTTATAGGTTTGAAGTCTCTTTTTACCTACCAAAACTTTATCTTTTACGGCATAAAAATCACTTTCTTCAACATAATGTTTACCCTGTTTTAAAGCATAAATACTAGCCTCATTTACAAGACTCGCAAGTGCCGCCCCACTAAATCCGACCGTCATTTTAGCTATGTTTTCAAGGTTGCCTTTAAAAGGTTTATTTTTTAAATGCACTCTTAAAATCTCAATCCTGTCTTTTAATCCCGGAAGTTCGACATAAACTCTCCTATCAAACCTTCCCGGTCTAAGAAGAGCTTCGTCTAAAAGCTCCACTTTATTCGTAGCACCTATTACAATAACACCCTCACTTCCTTCAAATCCGTCCATTTCTGTTAACAACTGATTAAGAGTCGATTCTCTTTCGTCGTTTCTCATATTTCCCCTGGCTTTTCCTATAGCATCAATCTCATCTATAAAAATAATACTAGGAGCCATAACTTTTGCCTTAGAAAACAAATCCCTAACTCTTTTAGCCCCCACACCTACATACATCTGCACAAAACTACTCCCACTCTGATAAAAAAACGGAACACCGGCTTCTCCGGCCAGAGCTTTTGCAATTAACGTTTTACCGACTCCCGGAGGTCCTACAAGAAGCACACCTTTTGGAAGATTAATTCCAAAAGCTTTATATTTTTGAGGATTTTTTAAAAAGTCCACAATCTCAACCAATTCTTCTTTCACTTCGCTAATTCCTGCCACATCTTTAAATGTTACGTTTGACGTTGTAGGTTTTATTACAAAGTCTTTATCTATCCCCGTATCCATTTGAACCTGGACTTGTTGAGGAGGAGGTGCTTTTGGTAACGATTTTCTCAAAAGCACAATCAAAAGCACAAAAAAGCCTATTATAATTGTAAAAGCGATAAGCTGGGTAATTATTGCCTTTATATCAACTCCACCGTACTTAATCACTGCAGCTAAAAGTAACGATAATAAAATGGAAACGATTACCCACACCACAAGTGAATTTTTATTCTTCTGCATAGTTTACTTCCTTTATTTCATAGTCTTTTATTTTTACCCACGCCCCTTTTAAATCCCTTTGAGATTTAATTCTCATTTTATTATAGTATTCGTCATACCCTTCGAAATAATCGTTTTTATAATTCTCCACGTGCACTAAAAGAGGATGTTTATGGCTTTTTCTAAATTCGTAATTACTCTTTTTTACTATCTCTTTTATAATTTTAGCACGTTTTTTCGATACGTCTCCTCTTACGTCCATTTTTAAAGTAGCCGACAAAGTCCCCTCCCTTGGCGTAAATCTAAATACATGAATATGTGTTAAAGGGTATTTTTTAAAATTTTCCAAAGCCTCTTTAAAAATCTCTTCGCTCTCTCCCGGATGTCCGACGATAAAATCGGTACCTAAAGCTATACCTTTAGAAGCCAGTTTCTCAAAAAGAGGCAATGTGGTTGAAACTCTGTTTCTTCTTTTCATAATCCTAAGCATCTTATCGCTTGTATGCTGTAAAGCAATATGAAGATGTTTTTCTAAAATCCCGTTTTGGGTAAGTTCTATCAGCCTATCGTCAATTTGAGTCGGTTCTAAAGAACCCAGTCTTATTCTTTTAACACCTCTTATATTACTCATCTTTTCTATAAGCTCGGATAAAGAAGTGCCCGTATCCTTTCCGTAACTTCCCATATTAATCCCCGTTAATACAAACTCACTAATTCCGTTTCTTGCCAAAACCTCAACCTGATTTAAAATAACCTCCTCTTTTAAAGACCTTGAACGTCCTCTGACTTTCGGAATAATACAATAAGCACACTCAAAATCACAGCCTTCTTGAATTTTTATAAAAGCTTTGGTTTTCGAAAAATTTGTTATTATTTTACCATTTACAAAATCAAAATCCCCTAATTTAATCCCTTCAAAATCTAAAAACTTATCTATCTCTTCTTTATATTTATGCCCCAAAACAGCTTTTACCTTTTTTTCTTTAAAAAGCTTTTCTCCTTGAGTATAAGCTGCACAACCAGTTAAAATAATCTTTTTATCACTGTGTTTATTAATATATTGTCTTAAATCCCTATCGGCAAAATTCGTAACCGTACAAGAGTTAATAATAATTAAATCAGCTTCCTCTTCACTGGAGATATTACCCAATAAGTTTTTCATAATTTCACTATCATACAAATTACTCCTACATCCAAACGTCTTTATATAAATTTTCATTTCACTCCTATTTATGCAACAGTTTTTTTCTTAAAACATAATAAAATATCGGTAAATAAAAGAGATTTAACAATGTTCCCCATGCTAATCCAAATCCCAAAGCAATAGCCAAAGGCTGAAGAATAGCCGATTGACCAAACGGAAAAAACATCAGCGTAATTAAACCAAAAAACGTAGTAATTGAAGTTAAAAGTACCGGTCTTAATCTATGAGATGCAAATTCAAGCACTTCTTCGATATTTTTTGCCCTCTTTATAAAATCTATCATTACAATCCCATCATTTACCACAACTCCGGCAAGTCCTACTATACCTATCATTCCAAGCATTGTCATATTCATACCCATAATAATATTCCCTACAATCACCCCTAAAAACGAAAGAGGAATAACGGAAATAATAACAAACGGCAACACTGCCGAATTAAACATTAGCACAAGGACCAAGAAAATAAGTAAAACGGCAACTACCATAGCCTCTTTCAAATCTTTCATAAACTCTTCTGAAGTCTTAGAGGCTCCTCCTATTATGATAGTGTATCCCTCTTTTTTAAGTTTATTTAAAAGAGAATCTATTTTTTTATAAAACTCTGCTGTTGTTATAACCTTTTTATTTAAAGTAGCATACACGGTCTTTGCTGCAATTCCTTCATATTTGTGAATTTTTTTAAAAGATTTAGTCACTATAAAATCACAAACTTTATCAAGCCTTATGTAAGAGTTCGTATTAGGAATATTTACTCTAAATTTTTTTAGTTCTTCAAAAGAATCTTTATTTTTATCTTTTAAAATAATTTTAACAATTCCATTTTTATCAAAACTTTTATCAAATTCGGCTTCTGCGAAAAAGCCTCTTAGTTCGTTAAAAATCCCTACTTGAGTAAATCCTAACTCCTGTCCGTAAGGATTTATTTTCAATTTAAGTTCATCAGCCCCAAGCTCTGCATCGTCATAGATATTATAAACACCTTTAATAGTCTTTATTTTAGATTCAAGCTCTTTTATAGCTTTTATAATCTCTTCTTGAGACTTTCCACCTATACTAATTACAATATCACTTTTAACAACCCCAGCTTGAGGCACTATTACGTTTAACTCTTTAAGGCCGGAGATTTTTATATGTTTAAAGTCGTTTTTAAACTCTTTTGCAAGCTCTTGGGCAGAGTGTATTCTTAATTGTTTTTCAACATTTATAGGCTGAAATATAGGGGCTATGTATTTATTATAAAAATCGGTCGGTTTTTTATCGTTTAAATCCACAAAAATATGAAAATAATTCTCTCCAACATTCGCTTCACCTTTATTATTCATCTGCATACCAACAACAGTTGTAAATCCTTCTACATCTTTTCCTAAATATTTTTTCAAATCTTTCTCTATCTTGGTAATAGCTTTTGCTGTTTGTGTAATAGTATAATTACTTTCAAACTTTCCGTTAACATATATTTGACTTGCATCAAAATCCGGGAAAAGCTGAAATTTAGAGTGTTTCATCCCAACGGCAATCAAAACCGGTACGACAACTAAAAAGAAAATTAAAGACAAATACCTAAACCTAAAGAAAAAAGCCAAAGCTTTTTTATATTTTAAAGCAAACTTTTGCCAAAAAATATCTTTTTTTGAAGGTTCTACCTTTAGTATCTCTTTAGAATGAAGCGGTAAAAACACAAATGCCTCAAAAAGAGAACTGAATATCAAAATAGTAATCATAATCGGCAAAATTTTTATAAAAACACCTATTTCTCCTTTGATTAAAAGCATAGGTAAAAAGGCTAAAATAGTAGTCATAGCAGCGGCGACAACCGGCCAAAAGACTTCTGCCGTTCCGTCAATTGCAGCCTCGATTTTACTTTTACCCATTTGCATATGTCTGTAAATGTTTTCTCCCACAACTATAGCCTCATCCACAATCATTCCAAGTGCTATCAAAGCCCCTAACATCGAAAGTAAATTTAAAGAAAACTTATAATAATCAAGTGCAATCATAGCAATGGCAAAAGATGTCGGAATTCCAAGGGTTACTACTAAAGATATTCTCCAGTTTAAAAACAGCCACATTATAAAAAACACCAAAATAAGCCCGAAAATTATATTACTAACAACCGTATTAAATCTGTTTCTAACCCATTTACTGGTATCGGTTGAAATACCAAAAGTCACTTGAGGGTGTTTTTGATGATACTCTTTTAAAAGCTCTCTTATTCTTTTACTAATCGCAATAGCGTCTCCACTTTCGCCTTTTCTAACATCGATAGTAATATTTGGTATTCCATTGTATTTTCCTATTTGAGTCGGAGTTGCGTATTTTTTTACTACTTTTGCAATATCGCAAAGCCTTAACTTTATCCCGCCTACGTTAATTATCATATTTTTAAAATCTTTAATATCCTTAGGATACATTGAGATAAAATAGTGGGTTTTTCCTTCTATTTTCCCCACCGGAAAAATAGTTGAAACTTGAGAAAGAACGTTAATTAGTTGAGATTTGTTAATTCCTAAAGCTTCTATTTTTTGGTTATCAAGTTCTATATAGATGTTTTTGTCACTGTCTCCTCTTATATCGATTTGGGTTAAATCTTTAATTTGAGAAAGCAACTTTTTTATATTATCTGCGTGTTTTAAAAGTTCGTCTTTATTTAAAGTATCACTTGCAATAGAAATAAACATCAAAGGAAACGCTTTTTTAGCTATTGTAACACTAGGTTCGTTCATATCGCTTGGAAGGTCTTTTTTTAAATTTGAAGTTATAGTTTTAAATTCACTTAAAAGCTCCAGTTTATTTGCGTTTGGTTTTAAATTTACGGTTACGGTAAAACTTCCGTTTCTTATAACACTCTCAATCGAAGAAACTTCCTGGTAAGATTTTAAATCATCCTCTATTTGAGTTACCGCCATTTTATCAAGAGTTTGCGGACTAGCCCCCGGATATGAGCCTTGAATTAAAATTTTATCAAGGGTCGCCGGCGGAAAAAGCTCTTTTGCTACGTTTTTATAAGCAATAAAAGAAGAGATAACAACAATCAAAAACAGTACGTGAGTAAAAACTGCATTTTTAATAAAAAACTCTATAAATTTTTTCATCTATTCTCTTTTTTACGGGTATTTTACCAAAAATGAATTAATAAATAGTAATTAATCAAAAAGAAAGCTTTTGTAGTTGATTTTTAAACTTAATCTTTTCTATTTTAGAAACAAGCAAAGAATGTTCGGCTTTTAAAGAGTAATATTCATTTAAAAGTTTATTAATTTGAACGGACTTTATATAAATATGAGACGAAATATAAATTTTAGGCAATAAAAGTACAAGAGTAACCGTAATTGCAATTATAAGATTTCTAATAACCGAAAACGATATACTATATTCGATTTCCCCTTCTATACTATCAAGAAGTTGTTGTTTTTCTTTTACAGTTACTCTTTCTTTCATTTTAAACCTTTAAAAATTCAAACCCCCTAAGCTTTGCACTTCTACTTCTCGGATTTCGTTTTATTTCTTCTTGTGTTGCCGTTATCGGCTTTTTAGTTAAGATTCTTCCTCTACTATTATTTCCTCCGCATTCACATTTTATAACTTCCGGAGGACATATACATTTTCTCGACCACTCTTTAAATCTGTTTTTAACGATTCTATCCTCTAAAGAATGGAACGAAATTATACCTAAAACTGTCTTTTTTTTGACTAATTTTTCAGAATTTTCCAAAATTTTTTCAAGCTCGTTTAACTCATTGTTTACTTCAATTCTTATAGCTTGAAAAATTTTAGCCAAATCTTTTTTACTTTTTATACCTACGCTCCCTAATATATCGGTAAGTTCTTTATTTGACTTTATAGGTCTTTTTGACATTATAGCTTTTACAACTTTTTTACTTTTTTTACATTCTCCGTACTCTTTAATAATTCTCTCCAAATCTTCTTTCGAATAGAAGTTTAATACCTCTCTTGCACTAAGTTCTTGATTTTTATTCATTCTCATATCAAGCTCTTCACTATCGAAAGTAAAACCTCTTTCTTTATTATCAAGCTGATAACTGCTAACCCCTATATCAGCTAAAATTCCACTAATATTTAAATTTTTTTCTTTTAACTCCTCTAAAGCTTCACTTGCCCTTTTATTAATAAACATAACCCTATCTTTAAATTTTGAGAGTCTTTTTTTAGCAAATTCCATAGCTTCTTTATCTTGATCTATTCCTATCAATTTTATATTTTTAAAATTTTCCAAAATAGCCTCGCTATGCCCCCCAAAACCCAACGTACAATCAATAAAATAACCCTCGTCAATCATATAAGTTTTATAAAGATTAACAGTTTCTTTTAACAAAACCGGAATATGCGGTATATTTGTCATAATTTTTCTCCATTTTTTCGAACTTCTTGATATAATTGTATCAAAAAAGGGCTTTTATTGGTTATCAAAACAATTAAAGACGAATATAAATTAACCGCTCAATTATTATACGAAAAAAATATGTTAAATTTAGCAGTAGGTAGTATCTCTTTAAAAATAGAAAACGATAAAATGATTATAAACAACCAAAACAAATCGGTATACGAAGAAGATTTTTGTAAAATAGTACATATTAATAAAAAAGACTTATCGTGGAAAGAAACATCAAACGATATCGAAATACACGCAAGAATTTATAAAGACATCTCTTATGCAAAAACCGTTTTAAACGTATTTCCTTTAAATATTATCACTTACTCATTGCAACATACTATGTTTAAACCCATTGATTATCAAGGTCAGCAAATCATAGACAAAGTAAAAATAATAGAAATAGGAGACATCCAAAAGTGGGAGGAGAATAAAGAATTTATAATTACCAATCACCTAAAAGAAAAAAACATCATAATAATAAGAGGTTTTGGAGTGTTTATCATAGCAAGAGACATAAAAGAAGCGATAAAAAAAGCCATTATTTTGGAAAATTCGGCTACAATACTTTTAAACAGTCAACATTAAAGGAAAAAAATGGTAATTTTTGAACAAGACAACCTCGGAAGAACTATTCTGGAAATCGTAATAAAAAACAGTGGAAGTATATACGCAAAAGAAGGAGTGGCTTATTTTTTAACACATCTTTTAAATACCAAAGGAACATTAAATAAAAAAGAAAAAATCTACTCTTTAATGGAAGAGGAGGCAATTGAGTTTCATTCAAGCGTAAATAAAGAGTTCTTAAGTGTTTCTATTAAATTTTTAAATGAAAAAGAATCTAAAGCCAAAAAATTTTTACAAGAACTTTTAATAAACTTAAATATCTCCGAAGACTCTTTTAAAAAATCAAAAAAAGAAATTTTCGCAAAAATTCAAAATAAAAAAAACGATAACGACTACATAGCAAGTAAAAACCTCTTTAAAGCGATATTCAAAAACACTCCTCTTGAAAAACCAACAATGGGAGAAGATATAGAAAACTTAAATTTAAACGATATAAAAGAGTTTTATAAATCAATTTTCGAAAAAGAAATTATCATCGTAAACGGAGGAGAAAAAACCGATACAAAAGAGATTGAAACCCTTTTTAAAAACACTCCTTCAAAAGAACTTTTCTTTAGCACGAAAAAAAGTGATAATATAAAAGAGATAAAAAACGTAGAACAAAGCTATATCCACTTTGCCTCACCTTTTAACGTAGACTATAAAACCGAACTTCATCTTGCCAAAATTGCCACTTTTATACTCGGTGCCGGAGGTTTCGGAAGCAGAATGATGGAAGAGATTAGAGTCAAAAGAGGCTACGCATATAGTGCTTACGCCACAAATTCATTCAAAAAAAGCTACAAAATCTTAAGTGGATACCTTCAAACAAAACTTGAAAACACAAAAGACGCATTAAGCTTAGTAAAAGAGCTTATCGACTCTTTCCATGAAAAAGGAATTACCCAAGAAGAGTTAACTCAAGCAAAACAGTTTTTAATAGGAAGCGAACCTTTAAGAAACGAAACACTCTCTCAAAGACTTTTAAAAAAATTTAACGAGCATTATTTAAATTTGGAAGAAAATTACTATGAAAAAGAGTTAAAATTAATTCAAAACACCACTCTAGACGAAGTAAACGCATTTATAAAAAAACATAAAGAAATTAAAGACATAACCTTTTCAATAGTTACGAAAGAGTAAAATGACAAAAGAGGATTTGGAAAAACTAAAAAAAATAGGAGTAAAATCCCCTCTTGAACTTGCTTTAATAAAACCGAAAGAGTGGGAAGACAACTTTTTATACCCTTATATAACCTTTTCTCCTCAAGCATTTGAAGCCCAAGTACTGGAAATAAGACAGTCAAAAGTTACAAGAGTTAAATTTTTCTTAAAAAACATCAACCAAATAATGTGGGGAGTCTTTTTTCAATTTAAAAAATGGCACGAAGGGGTTTTTAAAGAAGGAAACACCCTCTATATAAGAGGAGAAATAAGACAAAATCAGTTAATCCAACCAAAACCTATATCAAGAATAAACGAAATTACCCCTATTTACAAAACATCACTTAATCAAAGAACCTTAAAATCCCTTATCAAAAAATACGTAACTTTAAATAATTTATCACAACTACCTCAAAATATAGCAACAAGACTCTTTTTTATGCATTTTCCAAGAAACAAAGAAGACATAAACGAAAAAGAGATAACCTATGCCCTCAAATGGGCTGAAATTTACAACCACTTAAAAAAACTATCCTTTAAAAAAAAGAGTTTTTCATCAATTCCCGTTCAATCCGACCCTAAAGAGTTTATAAATTCCCTTCCTTTTACACTTACAAACGACCAGTTAAAAGTAATAAAAGAGATTCAACAAGACATCTCAAAAAAGACTCAAGCAAGAAGAGTTATAATAGGAGATGTCGGAAGTGGAAAAACCATAGTAATGCTTGCAACTGCGTTTATGGCAAAAAAATCGATTATTATGTGTCCTACTTCTATCTTAGCAAATCAAATATATGAAGAAGCAAATAAATTCCTAAAAAAATTTAATTTTAAAATTACACTTGTTACTCAAAAAAGTAAATTCAAAAAAGAAGATATCCAAACCTCAAACCTTCTAATAGGAACCCACGCACTTCTATATCAAAACCTACCCCGGGTAAACGTCGTAATGGTAGACGAACAACACAAATTCGGAACAAACCAAAGAGCACAGCTTGAAAAATTAACATCACAAGGAAATATACTGCCTCACTATTTCCAATTTAGTGCCACTCCCATTCCAAGAACCCAGGCACTGATTATGAGCAGTTTTGTAAACGTAAGCTTAATAAAAGAACTTCCCTTTAAAAAAGATATAAAAACTCAAATAATTTCAAAAGAGGACTTTAAAGACCTCATAAACCACATCCAAAACGAAATATCTAAAGGGAATCAAATAGTAATCGTTTATCCTTTAGTGGAAGAGTCAAAAAACTTCAAATACCAAAGCATAGAAGAAGGAAAGGATTTTTGGCTTAAATATTTCGATAAAGTCTACATAACCCACGGAAAAGACAAAAATAAAGAAGATATCTTAGTAGAATTTAGAGACAAAGGAAATATCCTTATTACAACAACCGTAATTGAAGTGGGAATTTCTCTACCAAGACTAACTACCATCGTAATAGTAGGAGCCGAAAGGCTAGGATTAGCGACACTTCATCAATTAAGAGGAAGAGTCGGCAGATACGGTCAAAAAGGGTATTGCTTCTTATACACTCACGATAAAAACAATAAAAGATTAAAAGCCTTCGCTTCAACGCTTGACGGATTTAAAATAGCCGAACTTGATTTAGAATTTAGAAAATCGGGTGATTTGCTTGACGGGAAAGCTCAAAGTGGAGAGAGCTTTAAATATTTCGATGAAGTAAGAGACCTCTATATTTTAGAAGAGGTAAAAAGATATCTTACTTCACATAATTCTTAAAGAATCTATCAAAATCCTCACTTTTTATTAACAAAAATGTTTTTGAATCAAATTTAAACGCTATTCCGTATTTTAGATTGTGTTTATTTTCTTTTGTTACTTCACAACGGTATTTAGGAAGTGCGATTAAAAACTTTTTAGCTATAGTTATAAAAAGAAATAATTTCCTAAACAATAAACAGTCAAATAATCAAATTTTTTGTAATCTCCACTTTAATCTTTTCTTAATTGATAGGTAATATCCCCTGCTCCGAAACCTATAATTAATCCTTTGTCGTAAGATTTAATGATATTTTTTTGCTTATCAGTTAACATAATATTTTTACTTTGGGTTTTTGCTTTTTCAGCAAAAATAGGCTCGTATTTAGAAAACAGCGTTTCGAAATCTATCTCCACCCTCTCTTCCCCAGCTTCCCATACTGGCAAAATAACAAGTTCGTCAACCCCTTCAAAACACTCTATAAAAGCATCCAAATTATCAATAGTACGCGAATATTTATGAGGTTGCCAAATTACTATAATTTTATCTATTCCGTTTAGCTTAGCAAAAGTCCTTGCACTCTTTAGCGTAGCTTTTATTTCCGTAGGATGATGACCGTAATCGTCAATTAAAATAAAATCATCCTCTTTTTGCAAAACATCAAAACGTTTTTTAATACCTCTATAGTTTTTAATATTTCTCTGAATTTCTTCTAAGGATATAAGCTCGTTTGCAGCTTCTATAGCAAGTAAAGCATCTAAAACAAGATGTTCTCCAAATCCATATACTTCAAACTCAAACCCTCTGTATTCAAAAATAGTCTTAGGCTGATTCTCTTTTATTTCGTATCTTATGTTTTTAGCATCTTTTAAAAAGACTCTTTTTATATCCAAATCCAAGCTTTTAATAAACTCGTCATCTCCGTTTGCAACCCTAATTTGAGCCTTTTTTAAAAATTTTTCATAATGGGCATAAAACAGCTTTAAGTCGTAATTATAAAACTCCATATGTTCGGGTTCTGTGTTTGTTACGATAGAAATATAAGGATTTGAGTCTATAAAACTTCCGTCACTCTCATCTGCTTCAAACACCAAATAATCACTCCCCGTATATCTCATATTTGAACCAAAATCTTTACTTTCCGCCCCTATTATAGCGTTTGTATCCGGCAAAATAGAAGCCAAAATGGCAGAAGTGGTACTTTTGCCGTGAGCCCCACACACTGCCAATACTTTTTTATCGTTTACTACACAAGGTAAAAACTCTCTTCTACTTAAAACTTTTATTCCTCTTTTTTTAGCTTCCACTATTTCCGGGTTATCGGGTTTGGCAACTGCCGTATGAACCACTATGTCTTGATTTGAAATATTACCGGCACTGTGAGGAATAAAAACTCTTATACCCTCTTTTTCAAGTGCTTTAGTGATTTTTGTTTTTGCAATATCACTCCCACTTACTATATGGGAATTTTTTTTCATATATCTTGCAAGTCCACTAAGCCCAATCCCACCTATTCCTACAAAATGTATTCTCAAGAGCTAAACTCCTCTTTAAATTTATCTCTGTATTTTTCTACAAGAGAATCTATTTTATCGTCAAATTCAGCAAAAAACATATCTTTATAAACTTTATGCGTTTTTACATATTTTTCAAAGAATTCATCCAGACCAAGCCCTGCTAACATTCCTATTACGAACATACTAAACATCTCTTTTAATTTTTTATCTTCTACAAGATAAACCATATCATACCCAACCGCTTTTGCTTCATCTATTGCACCTTCATCCCAAAGCTCAAGCATATATTCAAACATAGCCCTAATTGCAGCAGCTTCCTCCGGATTATTTACATCAAGTGTTTTTTGATTTTCAATTTTTTCATTAATTAATTTAAAAGCCTCTTCTAAAATCCCCCTAAAAACTTCATTAATTTCTTCATCCCTGTTTTTATTCATCAACTCTTCTAATTTTTCATACTTTTTTACAATACTCATAACAACTCCTTTAATATTTTTAACGCTTCTTTCGTTTGTTTTTCATCATACACAAGGGCAATTCTTACATACCCGATTCCTGCCCCCCTTCTCCCCATAAAACGTCCGGGCATTACTTTAACACCTCTTTTATAAGCTTCTTTTGTAAATTCTATATCATCATCTACCTCAAGCCATACATAAAAGGTAGCTTTTGGAATATCAACTCCCAAAATCTCTTTTGCAATTTCAAAGTTTTTCTTATAAGCTTTTCTAAATTCATCTACGTGAGAATCCTCACTCCACGCTTTCGCAGCGGCAAGTTGAAGAGGAAGAGGAGAAGCACACCCCACATACGTTCTAAACTGAAGATAGTTTTTAAGGATATTTCTATCTCCCGCAATGTACCCGCTTCTAAGCCCAGGAGCTGAACTTCTTTTTGATATTGAGTTTATTGCAAGTATATTTTTAAACTCTTTATTCCCTACATTTATTGAAGCTTCTAAAATACTTGGAGGTTTTTCATCAAAATATAACTCACTGTAACACTCGTCACTTAAAATTACAATATCTTTTTTCAGAGCGTATTCCACCCATTCACTAAGTTCGTCCAAACTCATAACACTCGCTGTAGGATTGTTTGGAGAATTTAAAATAACAAAATCTTCATCCCCTTCTAATTGAGAGATAGTGTTTTTAAAGTTATTCTCTTTTTCTAACTCCATATAATTAATCTTGCTTCCAGCTGCAATTGCCGCACCTTCGTATATCTGATAAAAAGGATTTGGAAAAGCCATTTTTTTAGGTCTTAAAAAAAGTGGGAAATTAAATAAAAGCTCCCTTGTGCCGAATGTCGGTAAAAGTTCATCTTCTGTTAATTCAATGCCGTATCTTCTTTTTACAAAATCCCTCTGTGATTCTTTTAAAACCTCTTCACCGGCAGTTTTTGGATATTTGTTTAGATATTTAGAATTTTCGCATAAAGCCTCTTTTATAAAAGAAGGAGTCTCAAATTGAGGCTCTCCTATAGTCAAAGAATAAATTTTATCGCTACTAGGTTTTACATCTTTTAAAAGTTCGTTTAGTTTTTCAAAAGGATATTTCTCAAACATTTTATTCCTCTAATGCAAGTTCTATTTTAAATCCGCTTTGAGATAGAACTTTTACTTTTATTTTATCTCCTACATTAAAATCGCTAGGATTTTTTCCGTTTAATTTAGACTTATGTAAAAGCCCCTCAACCCCCGGAGCTATCTCAATAAACATTCCAAAATCAACTATTCTTTTTATTTCACCCTCAAGTACTTTTCCAATTTCAAACTCCGGAATTTTAGGTTTATCATCTTTACATACTACGTTAAGAATATAATCTTTAGCTCCGTTTAAAGATTCGTGGTCGTCTCCATAGATTTTAACTTTTCCGGTTTCTCTATCAAGGTCTATGGTTACTCCGAATTTTGCGATAATCTCTTTTACGGTTTTACCTGCAGTTCCTATGATATCTATAATTTTTTCCGGCTCAACTTTAAAACTTACGGCTTTTGGCAAGATATCTTCGTTATATTTTATCTCTTTTGCTGCATTTTCCATTATCTCCAAAATAAACGCCCTAGCGTCTCTTGCCTGATAAAGAGCCTCTTTTAAGACATCAAGAGAAATACCACCCAGTTTTATATCCATTTGCATCGCAGTAATTCCGTCAAACGTTCCTGCTACTTTAAAATCCATATCTCCGTCGTGGTCCTCAAGTCCCATAATATCAGTTAAAATCGCATATCTATCACCTTCTGTAATAAGCCCCATCGCAATACCGGCCGCCATTTTAAGAAGAGGCACTTTTGCAGCTTTTAAAGCAAGCGAACTCGCACAAACAGTCGCCATTGAAGAACTTCCGTTACTCTCAAGTATTTCACTTACAACCCTTACCGTTTCGTCAAATTCTGGGTCAAGCAAAGGTTCTATCGCTCTTTTTGCAAGGTTTCCGTGACCTAGCTCACGTCTGCTTGGAGGTCCAAGTCTCTCGGCTTCACCTACACTAAATGAAGGAAAATTATAATGAAGCATAAATTTTTCAAGTTTTTCTTCTTTATCGGTCAAATTACCGTAAACTTGGGCATCCATATCTCCACCACGGGTTGCAACTGCCAGTGCTTGAGTCTGTCCTCTTGTAAACAAACAGCTTCCGTGTGCTCTTGGAAGTAAATTCGTTTCTATAGTAATAGGTCTGATTTCATCAAGTTTTCTCCCGTCAGCCCTAATTCCTTCGTCTAAAATCATACTTCTTACAATTTCTCTTTTTACTTGTTTAACAGCTTTTAAAATATTTTCAAACTCATCTTCATTTATAGTTTTAGCTATTTTCCTAGCAAACTGTTTTAGTAAATAATCCCTTTCGCTTTTACTTAAGTGTTTAATAATCTCTCTTAATTCATTTGAATATTTTTCTTTAATTAATTTAACATATTCGCTAACATCCGATTCTTTTTTCTCTTCAAATTCAATAGGTTCTTTTTTAAACTCTTTAAGAGCCTCTTCATAAACACTCGCACCCTCTTTTATGGCTTCTTGAACTTTTGTTAAAATTTCTATAAGCTCGTCTTCTTTTATTTCGTTAATTTTATATTTTACCAACGTATTCTCAACCGGGGCCCCATCTAATAACACATCATCAACCGGGATAACCTCAACCTCTTCCTGTCCTTGAGCCGCAAACTCTATCATTAAAAGTTCGTCTTTAGTACCTGTAACAAAAAGATTAAAATCCCCTTCTTCAAGTTGAGAGAGTGTAGGGTTTATAATAAGCTCTCCGTTAATTCTAGTAGCCCTTACTCCATATACCATTTTCGCAAAAGGAAGTTCACTCAAATAAATACACGCCGCAGCGGCATTCATAGCAGCCGTTTGCAAGTCACTGTTTTCATCGGCACTTAAAGCCATAACGGTCATTACTGTATTGTATCCATACTCTTTAGGAAAAAGCGGTCTAAGACTTCTATCTACAATTCTTGCCGTTAACGTTTCAAAATCTCCGGGTTTTTGCTCCCTTTTTACAAATCCGGCTGGAATTTTTCCCACTGCATACGCTTTTTCTACATATTGAACTACAAAAGGAACAAAATCCTCTTCCACAAGCTCATCCGGATTATAAGTTAAAGTAGCAAGCATTACGGTATTTCCGTCTTCAAACCACACAGAAGACGCAGCTTGTTTCGCTACTTTATTTAAAACAAATTTTTGTTTTCGATTGTTTACGTTTACTACTACTTCACAACTCATTATTTCTCCTTAAAATAAAAATCTGTATCAATGAAATCCTCTATTTCATAAACAAAGAAGGTATTATCAACTAATTTTTCAACTACCTTAGCCGTTTCTTTCGCAATAACCGGTATAGCTACGTTTATACTAGCGGCTTTTTTTGAAATACAGCTTTTAATAGCACATAAAAGAGTAAGACCGGTATTAGCCCCTTCGTCTACTAATAAAACATTTCTATTGTGTAATGAAATTATACTCTCTCCACCACGAAATTTATATACATTTTGCAAAATTTTTTCCTCATAAACCCTTTCAGCCTCAGAAAATATATAATCATCCGTTATCTCAAAAGATTCAACAAGCTCTTCTATCAAAATATAATCTTTAGTCTCACTAATAGCCGCTAAAGAAGTTTCTTTATTTTCCGGAGATTTTATCTCTTCTATAAACAAAAAATCCCCTTCTAAAAATCCGCCTCTAATTCCTATTTCTCTAGCGTAAAAGTTTCCGTTTTCACTAATACTTAATACAACAACATCCTCCATTTTAGAAAAATCTATAATATCTAAAAGTTTATTTAAAGCTTCTTCTTTATTTACAAATTGTTTCATCATCAAACCTTAAAGTTTTTTAAAAATTCCCCCGGATACTGTCTTTTTATCTCATCTTCAGAAAAACTAAACCTGTAATTTTTAATATACTCTTTTAGAATTTCATACGCCCTGTTTATCTCTGTAATTTTATCATTTTTTTGTGAAATATCGGGATGATACTTTTTTACCAGTTTTTTATATTTATCAGTTATTTCTTCAAATGTACTCAAAGGAGCTATCCCTAAAACTTCACAAGCCCACTTTATTTCATCTATTTTAGAAACGATTTCGCACCTCCGCTAAGAATTGTTTTTAAGTCGTTATCTTTAAACTTAACACCAACTCCCAAGAAAAACGTCCTAGCATCTACATTTAAAATATTATCGACTCCTCCTATTAATTGAATATGTTTTAAAAACGTATAAGCAGCCTTTAAATCCAAATGAGGATTATTTCCTCTTATATCGTTAATTGCATTAAAGTCATATATATCCCCACTAAACACCAACCTGTCTTGTTTCATAAAATAATCAAATCCTAAGCCTCCCGTATTTTGAATAATACCACCTCTTAACATTAAATTATCAAATCTCTTTCCGTATTCCGCACTTACGTACACTTTATCTTTTTCGTTAATACTATCAGAAGTTTCGTAATTTTTAGTACTTGTAATTCCGAAAATATAATATTTAGTAGGAACTGGCAAATAAGCAATATAAGCACCGGTTTTAAAATAATCGTCTTTTATCATATAATTACTTTGAATATTCACTAAAATTTGACTTTTAGTTAAAGCCCCCAAGTAATTATCAAGTTTCTTAAAGCTATCTCCTCCTCTAGCAAAAAAATATTCGGCTTTCTTTATAGCTTTTTTTAAAGAATCGTTATTTTCGGTTAAAATATCGTTAGCATTTCTTCCCAAATAAGTATATTCTTTTAAAAGAGGTTTTAACTCCAAATTAAGAACAGAACCTACTTTATTAAGTTTTGTAAAGAAAGAATCCGTTTTATTTAAAATCAAAGGAAGTTTCTTATTAACATTCATTCCTATTTTTTTATATTCATATAAGCTATCATTCGCATTTTTAAACAATTTAGGTAATTTAACATTCAAATCGTTTAAAACCTTTTTCAAATAAATAGAAGAATCTTTAATATTAGATACCGTCTCTTTCAAATCGTTTAAAGATTTTTTATCCAATAATTTATTAGCTTTTCTCATAAACACACGAAAATCGTTTACCGCGTTGTTAAAATTATTCATCACGTCATTCAAAGAAGGTATTGTTAAATATATTGTAATAATATCTTCCGGTTCTAAAAAGGTCTCTTTTTTAGAGGGAATTATCTTTAAATATTTACTTCCTAAAAAATTATCTTGAGCTAACGTAATTAAAGAATCTTTAGGAATTTTTATCCCTTTTTTAATAAACAATTTCAGTTTAACACCGTTATTAATTAAAATCAAATCATTGATACAACCTATATTAACTCCTCTCATTTTTACTTTTGCTTTTTTAGTAAGACCGCTGGCATCATTTATAACCGCATATATATAATAACCCTTTTTATTAAAATTTTGTAAACTATTAACCTGAAACGTAAGAAAAACTAAAGACAATAATCCCAAAAATAAAAAAATCCCCACTTTTACTTCTGTTTTCATTCTTTCCCTTTAAATATAAAAGTTTGATTAACCCCTCCCAACGGGATCAATTCGATGCTTAAAGATATGATATCATCTTTTTTATAAGAAATACCGTCATTTTTTAATACCGGAATTCTCGACTCTTTAAAACTAATATTATATTTCCAACACTTCTTATTTAATTTAACCCCTACCAACCAATATTTTACATATTTATTCTCCATATCATAACTATGAGAAAAATAAAGCTTTTTAAAAGAATTTATATTATAACCTAAATCAGTTACAATAGTACGAGATGAATCTTTTTTATAAATATGATTCAATGACACGGAAAAAGGATTATTCGAATAACTTATTTTAAAATTATTATATACAACATCACTCTTTTCTAAAGAGAATTTATTATTCTCAGACAAAGAGAAATTACCTATTTTTATATTAAGAATATTTTCTAAATCCGAGTATCTTTTTAATTTTAAGTAATAAGTTTCGTTTAATGTATGTGTTAAACTGAAAGTTTCATTCTCAAAAATCTGAAACAGATTCAAATTAACATAATCCTGTAAATTCGAAACACTAATTAAATCAGAGTATATCTCAGATTTGGTATAGTTTTTTAAATTAAAAGTCAAAGACGGATTTATAATATGAATCGATTTACCTTTTTTCCTTACTAAAGAGTCATAAAATTTTATTTGAGTAGAAAGACTCATATATCTTGAACGGTTTGAATCTTCCTGATAATAAAACCCGTATCCTCCGTCAAAAAGTTCCGTTACTTTTACTTTTAAATAATCATCAAAAAAACTCCAATAATAAGAAACCGGAAGTAAAATATCACCGACTAAATAGTTTGAATCCTTTTTCCTATAATAATTGTAAACGTTTAAATCATAAGAAGTTAAAAAACCTTTTGTATTAGATAAAAACCTATGCAGATTCAATTGAGGCAAAATCTGCCAAGTATCGTCGTTATTTATTTTTGAAGTATCTATAAAATATTTAAAATAAACTCCATAAAGCATAGTGGATGTCGGATAGATGTAGTTAATATTAGAAGTTATAATTTTATCTAACAAATAAGCCGTATTAAATTTATAGTTATAAGCATCCAAATAAAAATAATCAACATCGTTTGCATATTTTAAATTAACATACAAAGAGTCCGGATTAAAAATAAGAGAACTTCTTTCATAAAAAATAGTATACCCGTAATGTTGTTGATGGGCTAAATTGTTTTTTTCATAATATTTCTTGTAATCTTTAAAATACCCACCTTTTATATATCCGTTTGAATGTGGAGAGTCTACAAACCTAAAAGTCGCATAAACTCCTCTTCCTCTTAAATTACGAATAGTAGGAGTAATTTCCAAATCTGTATTAATAGAAGTTACGAAATAGATAGGTTGAGAATACAAAACTCCCTCACTATTCGAATATCCTACATAAGGCCTTAAAAACCCGCTTCTTCTTGTTTTATCAAAATTCAAATAAAGATAAGGAAGATAAAAAACAGGTATCTTATTAATAACCAAAATTAAATTATAAAGCCTTAAAGATTTATCCTTTTTATTATAATCGGCTTTCGAAGCTTTCATATACCAATCCGGGTTTTTAACGCAACACGTTGAAAAATAGTTTTTTTTAAAATGTATAATATTATTTAAAGAGTGAGCATAATTAGCAATAAGCCACCCTTGTATATTAAAGTCGTAAAAAAAGACGTCTTTTAAGGTAATATCTTTTGAAGAGTAAGCAATTAAAGAATCTGCAGAAATTACAGACTGATTTTTTCTATAAATAAAAACCTTATCTTTTAAAATAATTTTCCTTTTATTTAATACTACTCCCTCTTTTGCTTGAATAATAGCATCTTTATAAAAGATAATAGGATTAAATAAAATAATTTTATTTTTTTTATCAATTGCTTTAGTAGCCAGTATTTTTGTTTGAGCAAACAAAAAAGAGGCAAAAAAAATTAAAAAGCTAATCCTCAATAACAACACATTTCCCTACAATATCGTGAATTGCCCTATTAAGCGGGTCAACTATCGCATAAGCCATTCCCATATAAAAAAACATCTCATCTAAATTTCTTACAAGACTTCTCAAAAATGCCCTCAAATGAGAAGGATTATCAAGAGTCTCAATATCCACAACCCTTATTTTAGTAACCATTTTACCGATTGTTTTGCCATATAATGCTACAAAAATCCAATGATAAATAGTATAAGCTATAAATATAAAACCAAAAAGTTTATCAACTAAAATCATCATCTCCTCATACGTTTTCGCATTAGCAAAAGAGTTGAAAAAAGCAATTACGATTAAAAGCGAAATAAGCATATCGTCAATTGTCATCGCTATAATTCTTTTAGAAAGAGAAGCTATTTTTAACTCTTCTCTTTCTAGTTTTGTAATAATATCTTCCATTATTTCTCCAACGCCTGATATGCTATGTCACGTCTATACTTTTTACCATCAAAATGAACTTTATCTACAATCTTATAAGCCTCATCCCTTGCTTCTTTTACATCTTTTCCAAATCCTACACAAACAAGCACTCTACCACCTGTTGCCATTAATTTTCCGTCAATCTTTTTAACTCCGGCATATGCTATATATCCATTACAATCGCTTAAATCATCCACTTTAATCTCAGCCGGTTCGCTACTTGAATACGGATAATTTTTACTTGCACAAACAACCCCTACTGCTACCATATCTTTTATTTTTACATCAATTTTATCAAGTTGTTTTGTAGCCGCGTTTTTAAACATATCATATAAACTGCTATCAATCAATGCCATAAGCTCTTCACACTCCGGGTCTCCAAATCTTACATTATATTCAAGCACATACGGTTCATTATCCACTATCATAAGCCCGATAAACAATACTCCCTCAAACGGAGCTTTTTCTTTTTGCATTCCTTTTAATGTCGGACGAATAATTTTTGCCTTTACTTTTTCATACAATTCATCGTTTACAAGAGGAGTCGGTGCGTATGCTCCCATTCCACCGGTATTTGGTCCTTTATCTCCATCAAGAAGTCTTTTATGGTCTTGGGCTGCCGGTAAAAGTACAAAATCCTCTCCATCACAAATTGCAAACATACTAAGCTCATACCCATCTAAAAACTCTTCTACAATTACCCTCTTACCGGCATTACCAAACATCTCCCCGCTAAGCATTCCGTCAACCGCTTTTTTGGCGTCTTCTTTCGATTCAGCAATAATTACCCCTTTTCCAGCACAAAGTCCGTCAGCTTTTACAACAATAGGAGTCTTTTTACACTCATCTATAAATTTATACGCATCTTCTTTGCTTGAAGTTTCTATATATTTTGCAGTAGGGATATTATATTTTTTTAAAAAGTTTTTCATATAAACTTTACTACCTTCAAGCTGTGCAGCCTCTTTGCTTGGACCAAAAATTGTAAGCCCCTCTTCTTTAAAGATATCAACTATTCCCTCAACTAACGGAGCTTCCGGACCAACAATCGTAAGGTCAATACTATTTTCTTTTGCCCAACTTGCTAACTCTTTAAAATCTTTTATATCAATATTCGTAGCAAACTCTTCTGTCGCTCCGTTTCCAGGTGCATAAAAAATTTCCGCCTCATCTTTTAAAAAATATCCTATACTATATTCTCTTCCACCACTTCCTATAATCAAAATTCTTTTCATACTAGCCCTTTTTTACGAAATTATAACAAATTATTATCTTAAATGCTGACCTGTTATTATCGCATAAACAACCGGCCAAATTAACAATAAAATCATAAAAACGGCAAAAACGACAGCCCAGATATTCGGTTTTGCTTTTTGTTTTAAACATTCGATATCTGATAAGTGAACTCCCCCGCATCTGTCAACATCGGTTGAAAATTTATTAAGATATAAAAAATAGTAACAAAACCCACCAAGTATAGAATTTACAACAACCATTCCCGGTAAATAAAAATACCCGACCATTAAAGAAATTAAAAGAACGGCAATAGCTTCCAAATAAGCCCTTCTGTATAAAAGATAAAACCACCCGAATAAAAATCCCCATAAATTAAATCTGGGCTTACACTCCCCCAGTCCGTCATCCCTTATAAGCTCCTTAAAAACCTTTTCGTCTTTAGGAGTTAAGTTAGGGTAAATTTTTTTTAAAATATTTAAATACTTTTCTTTCATTTTTGACCTTTTTAAGCTGAAGTTAATCAAAATAGTTTTACAAAATTTAGTAAAATTATAATAAAAAAGGTAGCTTATGAGTATAAAAGTCCCAAAAAGTATAGATTTAAATGTAAAAAACTCCGAAAGTGTAGGAAGAATTGCCGCTGCTTCAAAAAACGGGGGAGTTGAGGCGGCTTTAATGATACCTCGTCATAAACCAATCTACGACAAGCTCCACTTAGCTTACAACTTAAAAAGGGCTAATGAAGAGAATTTCAAACTCTTAGTGGCAATAGAAGGAATACACGAAAACAGATTATCCGATATCTCCATATTAAAAAACAAAGGTGCAAGTGCAATTTATATAAATTCCGACGAAGATATGAACTTAATTAAAAGAGTCTTTGAGTATGCAGAGTTTTTGGATATCCCTATATTCGTAAACTGCAACAACAAAGCTCTAAGCAGTGGGGTAATGAATGACAGTGAAATAGCCTACTCTTTGGGTGTAAGTGGAATTCCGTCTTATGCAGAGAGTGTAGAAGTGGCAAAAATATACGAACTCTCAAAACATTTTAAAGCAAAAGTAGTATTCCAAAGCATTACCGCAAAAGAATCCCTTGAAATCCTTAAAAACAAACCTTCCAATATCTTCATAGACGTATGTATAGACAATCTCTATTTTAGCGATGAAAATTTAAAAGAGTTTAACTCTTTATTCAAAACTTTTCCACCTCTTAGAAGCGAAGAAGATAAAGAAGCCTTATTAAAAGCCTGCGAAGACGAAACAGTGGATTTTATATCCTCAAACCATATAGCCACAAATCAAAAAGACGTACCTTTAGAAGAGGCGGAGTTTGGAATAAGCAAACTAGATATCTTCACTCAACTTGCATACTCACTTCCCCTAAACCCTAAAACAATTACAAAGCTCATATCAACAAACCCGGCAAAACTGTTTAATATCCAAATAAAAGAGTATATTACCCTGGAAGAAGGTGAGTTTGAAGTTTCTCTTCAAAATTTCGCAAGCAAAGGCAAAAACTCTCCTTATAAAAAACTAAAATATCAAATAGTTTAGTCCAAATAACTAAACTTTTCTCATCTATCTCATTTGCTTCTTCTTCTCTTTTTGATATAATATATAAAACCAAAGGAGCTCTTATGAACTACTATCAACCGATTAATAACAAAATAAAATGTCTTCTTTGTCGCCACCACTGCTTACTTAAAGATAGCCAAATAGGTATTTGTGGCGTCAATATGAATAAAAACGGTAAACTTGTAAATTTAGTATACGGGCACCCAAGTTCAATAAATGTAGACCCTATTGAGAAAAAACCTCTATTTCACTTTTTACCAGATACGTCCGTTTTATCGTTTGGAACTGTCGGGTGCAACTTTAAGTGTCCTTTTTGCCAAAACTGGCAAATAGCTCACACAAACAAAGTAAATGAATCAGTTTATGTAAGCCCGGAAGAAATGGTAGCACTTGCCCTAAAATACAACTCAAAATCTATCGCATACACTTATAACGAACCAAGTATATTTTACCCTTATGCAAGAGATGTGGGAATACTTGCAAAAAAAGCCGGACTTAAAAACGTATTTGTAACAAACGGATTTGAAAGTGTATATGAGATTGAAGATATGAAAGAGTGGGTGGACGCTTACAATGTGGATTTAAAAAGTTTCAAACCGGAATATTACAAAAAAGTACTAAAAGGAAACCTTGAATATGTACTTGATACTATTAAAAGATTAAATGAAGTTAGAATCTGGCAAGAGATTACGACATTAGTAGTACCGGGAGACAACGACAGCGAAGAAGAATTAACTCAAATTGCAGAATTTATCGCAAGCGTAGATAAAGACATACCTTGGCATATTACAAGGTTTCATCCAGATTACAAAATACAAGACAAACCGCCAACTCCAATGGAGACTATAATAAAAGCATATGAAATTGGGAAAAAAGCCGGACTTAAATATGTATATCTTGGAAATGTGGCACTCCCTGTTATAACATACTGCCCAACTTGCAATGAAGAGCTTATAGTTCGCTCAATCTATAGGGTTGAGAAAAACATCTTAAAAGTAAAAGAAAGCAAAGGATACTGCCCTAAATGTAACACTGAAATAAAAGGAGTATGGAAATGAGAAAAGCAATGTTTAAAGAGTGGTATGGAGGTAGTTGTGAAGCGGTTGAGAATTATATAGCTCATTTTAATAAAATAATAGATGAAAATGTAGATAAAAATAAAGCTGAAGAAATTTTTAATTTAAAACCAAAAGCCCTAATCGTTCCTCACGCCGGATGGGTATACAGTGGCTTTACTGCAAATTTTGCATATAGAATAGTAGCCGATAAAGCCCAAAAAATAGCTGTAATAGGACCTTCTCATAAATTTATATTTGACGGAATTAGCATAACATTGGAAGAAGAATACGAAACTCCTTGTGGAAATTTAAAAATAGACACTTCTCTTGCAAAAGAGTTAATAGAAAAATTTGATGTTCAAAACTTAGAGTACGTCCATACCGAACACTCGACTGAAGTTCAAATGCCTTTTATCAAACACTATTTTAAAAATCCTCAAGTAATAGAACTTATCTATTCAAACTATTCGCCTTTTAAATTAAAAGAAATAATCAATTATCTACTATCAAAAAACGTTGTAATAATTATAAGCAGTGATTTAAGCCATTATTACGATTTGGAAACGGCTAAAGCTTTAGATGCAAACTGTCTAGAAGCGGTAATAAATGAAGAAACGAAATTTTTAAAAAATTGCGAAGCCTGTGGAAAAATAGGAATAGAAGCAATTATTTTAAGTGCGAAAGAAAAACAATTAACTTCTTTTATAGTAGATTATAGAACAAGTGCCGAAATAAACAAAGACACAAAACAAGTCGTAGGATATATGAGTGCAATTTTTATTTAATATAATTTTTTGTTATAATTATATCCGTTAACTTCCAAGAAAAGGAGGTAGTATGGCTAGAGGAAAATTCAAAATGAAAAGAAAAAGAAGAAGAGTTTTATATTCAAAATAAGCTTCTTTTTTTCTTTCTATAAAACCAAAAAGACTTTTAAAGAGATTTAATTATCTTACTTGCTAATCCTAAATCTATATCGCCTCTTTGTTTAAGTCTTTTCATAATTTCACCCATATTTTTACCACCGATTTCATCGATAATATCTTTTATAATTTTAGCAGTTTCCTCTTCATTTAACATTTTCGGTAAGAAACTCTCATATATTTCAAGCTCTTTTTTAGCTTCTTCAATTCCCGCCTCAATTGATTCTTTTGCCATTTTAGCAAGTTTTTTTGCAGCTTCTTCAATTATCTTTTCATCAACTTCAACGCCTTTTTCTTTTGCTATTTTTTGAGCTGTATCCACTAACATCATCAAAGCGTTTGCTTTTGTTTTATCCTCTTTTTTTGCTTTCATCATCATTTTTTTAAGTTCAAGTAGTGTCATTTTATCTCCTTTCGTTTTATTTTCCTACACAAAAACTGCCAAACATCTTATCAAGCATTTCATCATATTCAAAAGGTTTAGTAATTTCACTAATAGCTTTTATAGCGTCTTGAATATGATAACTAAACAGTTCAAGCTCACCCGTTAATAAAAACTCTTTAGATTCTTTAATAGAATTTAAAGCCTTTTCAACGGCATAAATTTGACGCGTAGAAATTAAAATATGTTCATCTTCACTCGAATAACTATCCAAAATCTCTTCTAAAGCATTTATAAGTTTGGAAATATCTTTTTTTGCAGAAATTTGAACTACCTTAAAACCTTCAAAAATAGATAAATCTATACTTACACCCTTATCAATTTTATTAACAACAACCAATCCGTCCTTATCACTGCTTTTAATAAGGTCTAAAATCTCTTCATCTTCTTTAGTAAAATCATTCGCATCAAATACGCCTAAAACTATATCAGCCTCATTCATAGCCTTTTTACTTCTCTCAACACCTATCTTTTCAATCTCATCACTAGCTTCTCTAATTCCTGCAGTATCTATAATTTTTATTAAGTGTGAGCCTATTTGAATATCCTCTTCAATAGTATCTCTTGTAGTACCAGCTATACTGCTTACTATTGCTCTTTGTTTATTAAGCAAAGAGTTTAATATCGAACTTTTCCCAACATTAGGTTTTCCTATTATAGCTATTTTATAGCCGCTAAGCATACCTTCTCTTCTTTTTGAAACTTTGAGAGTGTGATTTAGAAGAGATTCTATCTTTTTTAGTCTTTCTTCTATTTCATATCCAAGCGTTTGAGGCAAATCCTCTTCTGCATAATCTATAAAAACTTCAGTATAAGCCATTATTTCAATTAATTTTTCTCTTACCTCATCTACAAATTTAGCTAAATCACCATCTAGCTGTCTTGTTAAAAGCTTAGCACCCTCACGCGAACGAGTTTCAATTAATTTAGCTATGGCTTCGGCTTGAGAAGCGTCTATTTTTCCGTTTAAAAAAGCCCTTTTTGTAAACTCTCCGGGCATTGCAATTCTAGCCCCGTATTTTAAAAGAGTCTCAAGCAACACTTTGCTTACAACAACACCACCATGACACTGAAACTCTACAATATCCTCACCCGTAAACGAATTAGGAGATTTAAAATAAATAACAAGCCCTATATCTACAAGTTCATCATTTTCATCATATAAACGACTTAAGGTAGCGACTCTTGGAGTAAGTTCTTTTTTAGTTATCTTTTTTGCAATATCTAAAGCTTTACTACCTGAAAGCCTGACTATAGAAATAGCTCCAACGCCGTTAGGCGTCGCTATCGCTGCTATTGTATCCATGTTTTTCACCTACCACTACGAATTTTTCTTTATTTCTCTCTTTAATGGCGACATATTTATCCGGAAACTCCTCTCTTAAAATTTCAAGAGCGATAAAAGCTAAAATTCCATCAAAAGGTCTTGTTTTTCCATAACCTCTCTCTTTTACTTTTTCAATAAAAGGAGCTAAAAAATTTCTTAACATCTCTTCTTGGATTTTTAAAAATTCGGCAATTTCAAGCCTTACTTTATATCCGTACTTTTGGTTAATCCAGTTATAAAGCATAAAGTTTAAAGCATTATATCTATAGCCTTCCTTACCTATAAGAAGAGCGGCGTCTTCTCCGTCAATTTTAATAAAAATAGTATCTTCATTCCATTTTTTAACTTCAAACGTATCGATATTAAAACAAGAAGAAGAGAAAAGCTGTTTTAGACCCTCTTTAACTTCATCAATTACATCCTCTATATTTTTTTGAATATTTTCATTTACTTCTATTATTGCGTTTTTAGCAAAAAGCCCTAAAAAACCTTTTGAAGGATGTTGAATAATCTTTACATCCAAATCTGTAACAGAACAATTAAGACGTTTAGCCGCTTCAAAATAAGCTTCATCCAACGTCTTAGCTTCTATTCTCATTTTTTTGCCTTTTTTGATTCCATAATTTTATTAATCAACCATTGTTGAGCTATTGACAAGACGTTGTTTGTTGTCCAATAAAGCACAAGACCTGCCGGGAATGTAGCCATCATAGCCGTAAAAATTAAAGGTAAAAACTTAAATACTTTCTCTTGCATAGGGTCTTGAAAATTTGTAGGAGTTAATTTTTGATGAATATACATCGTAATACCCATTAAAATAGGTAATATAAAATAAGGGTCCATACCGCTTAAATCGCGAATCCATAAAAATGAAGCTCCTTTAAGCTCAATAGCGTATAAAAGCAGTTTATAAATACCGTAAAATATAGGAATTTGTAAAAGCAAAGGTAAACATCCCCCAAGTGGATTTGCTCCATGTTCTTTATAAAGTTTCATCATATGCATTTGTAATTTTTGAGGGTCTTTTTTATATCTCTCTTGAATCTCTTTCATTTTCGGAGCAAGTTCTTTTAATTTGTACATACTTACCATTCCCTTGTAAGTTAAAGGGAAAAGAACGATTCTTACCAAAATAACAAGTAAAATAATAGCAACTCCCCAATTTCCTACCATTTTATAAAACCAGTCAAGCAAGAAAAAGAGGTTTTTAGCAAAAAATGTTCCCACTCCATACTGAACTACATCTACCAACTTTTTATTTATAGAAGCCAAAGTATCTACGAATTTAGGACCTATATAACCCGTAAACTCACTATTGGTTGATTGTTGGATATATACAACCGGATTTTCTTCTTTATCAGGAGTTACTACAACACTAAAAGGTTTTTTAGAAAATAGAAGTGTCGTATAATATCTGTCAAATCCCGCTGCAAAAATCGCATTAGGAATCGTTTGTGGTTTTGCGTCCGAATCTTCTATGATAGACAAAGTACCGTCGGATTTTTTAATTACAACTCCGTGAATCGTAAGATTATCTATAGAAACATTCGGTCTATATCCGGGTGAAACATAATAAACCGTAGGAGTTGAAAGATTAATTTTTACCTCATAATGTCCGTCCGGATAAAACGTAATTACTTTAGTTAAAGTAATGTTATTTAGTTTTTGAGTTAAAGTTACGCTGGTTGGTTTCGTAACATCTATTTTGGTTTTATCTACCGCAACCGGTGTTGAGAATGCCAATTTATTTAGCTTTTCATCCTGGAATCTAACCTCTAAAGGCTTAGGAAATTTTGGATTTACAAGTTCTAAATGTTTCCCGTCTTTATTAAATTTATTCTGTTTTAAAATAAAACTACTTATTCTTCCTAGTGAATCTATTTTCGCTTCATAATTTTCAGACTCCACCACACATACGGTAGAAATCTTCATTTTAGTATTTTTACTTTTAATTTCTTGATTTTTAGTTATTTCTCTATTTTTAATTGAAGTGGTTTTATTCTGTTCTACCATTTGAGTTTGAGGTGCCAATACAAAATAATCATATGCAAAGAAAAACGCAAACGATATAACAGTTGCTATAATAATTCTTCTTAATTGCCCGTTATTGTCCATTTTCTACCTTTATTACTATATATTCTTCTTTTTTATCAGTTGGTACAAACCAATATTTTATTTCTGCTTTTTTATAAGTATAATACGTTATTTTCTTTTTAACTACCGGAAAATCTATTCCCCCTCTAAAGAGTTGGTTACAAGATAAAATCCTTTTGCTTGTTTTAAATATGGCCCTTATGAAATTATCATGCTTAAACTCTAAAAGGGCATACTCCGAACAACTGGGATAATATCTGCAATTATTCCCTAGCATCGGACTTATAAAAAGCTGATAAAATCTAATTAATTTTACAAATAAGTTTTTCAAGTTCATTTCGAACTTCTTTAAAATCAATTTCGGAAATGTCTTTTTTTACAACTATAGCAAAACTACCTACACTTAAAAGCTCTTTGGCTAAGTGTCTTACTCTTCTTTTTATTTTATTTCTTACAACAGCTTTTTTGGAAATTTTTTTAGATACGACAGGTGATATTTTTAGTGATTGGGAAGGAAGATAAAAAATTAAAAAATAATTATTACTTACTCTCTTCCCTTTTTTAAATACGTGCTTTATTTCTTTACTGTTAAGGCTTAAACTGCTAATCTTTTTCTACCTTTAGCTCTTCTTCTAGCTAGTACTTTTCTTCCGTTTTTAGTTTTCATTCTAGCTCTAAAACCGTGAGTTCTTTTTCTTCTAATTTTACTTGGTTGATATGTTCTTTTCATCTACACTCCTTTTTTGGACGAAATTTTAGCACAATTTTTAATATAATCCTAATTTTCCGTCTTTTCTTCTATAAATTACTCTTTTTTCACCTTCGGTATCTCTAAATACCATAAAATAAAGTCCGGATTTTTTAAACTCTTCCACCGCTTCATCAATACTCAAAGGTTTTTCAACATCAAGAGGCATTTCGATTATTTCATCTTCTTGAGCTTCAGTTACCAAATCTATTATTTTATCTTTTTTATGATGGTCCACTTTTTTATCGTGATATCTTCTTAAAAGTTTTTCCAATTTATCTTTTGCTTTATCAAGTGCTGCATACATATCCTTATCTTTATAATGAACTACAACAACCCCTTTTTCCGGAACATTCATAATAATTTCTATCGTAAAGAAATCTCTTTTATCTTTATCTATTATTACATCAGCGTGTAAAATTCCTAAATTGTATTTTTCTATTTCATTTACCACTCTTGAAATATGGTCTTTCATCGCTTCTGTCAATTCTACGTGTCTTCCGATAATTGTAACGTTCATAGGACTCCTTTTTATTAAAATCCTCTTATTATAACATAAAACTTTAAGGATTTTGTAAAGTAACTCTTACTTTTCTTATATGAAAATTGGGATTTCTAGATGTAACGGTTACATAAATTAATACACTTCCATTAGTATCTTTTGTAGCAATATGAGAACATTTACATCCGCTCCATTTAGAAGAAGAACAATCATCGGTGGTAAAATAGTGATAAGTGATATTTACATCAAAAAAATTATCTCCACCGGTGTAATTAATGGAATTTAAACACCCGCCGCTAAAATCGTGCCCTTGTAAAGCCAAGATAGCGTATTCGGTAGCACTTTTTAACATTAAATCGGCTCTCGTAGATACGAAACTTCTACTTGTATTACTTACCGTAGCAGCACTAAATTGCAATATTAAATACCCTATCACGGACATTATTACCATAAAAACAATACTAACAAGTAAACTGAAAGATTTTCTCAAAAGACAACCTTTTCTTTACAAATCGTTAAATTATAATCATTAAATTTTACGTTCGGAGAAGAAATACACATATAAATTCTAAGAACTCCTTTCTCCTCTTTAAATTTAAATTGAGTTACATGAGAAGCTAATACCGAAACATTACCATCCATATAATTTTGATGATTCCAAGGAAAATAATTAAATCTTAACGTCAAATTATAATCATTATATTTCGAAATATAAACCGGTACTACAGCCATAGCCCCTCTTACAAGATAATACCCCTCATAAACGGTAGAAGAATTGGACTCGGTAAACGCCTTTAAATTCAATTCCGTATCGCTTAGTTTTTTTATTTTGAATACTCTAGTCGCATTCATATCATAATATCCGTACGAACTATTCATATCTTTAAAATCCCCTCTCCCGTCGCTTCCACTAAAAACCAAAACGGTAATATTAGAATCAAAAACATTATTAAATCCTCTAACTCCCCAAGATTGAGAATAATTACCGTCTATATATTGAACTATCGTAAAATTACTATCGGGTGTGGAAATATTATATTCGTCTCCGGAAGATATATTGGTTTCTTTTAAATCCACAAATCCGCTCCATCCCGGTTGTACATAACCTTTCTTATCATCCCACCACATTCCTTTTTTCGAGTAAGAAGAAACGTAAAGCCATTCCAAAACAGGATATTTATCACTATTATTACTAACTCCTATCCTACTTATAGAAATAAAATTTTTATTTCCGTTGTATAAACAACTATCAGAACTTGCAGAATTGAGATTCGAAGCGTTACACTCTACCGCTATCACACTATTTTTTATTCTATTTCTTAATTTAGCCGCTAAAATATTTAAAGCGTTATCAGTTTTAATAGATAATTTACTCAATTCTCTTGAAACTATATAATCTTTATATACCCTTTGTAAAATCTCTACCGAAATAATACCCAACATTCCCATAATGATAATAACCACTATTAATTCGAATAAAGTAAAAGCTTTATTCATCTTGAAATTTCCTCTAATGATAAAAATTTACTAGCACCTATATTTGAAGTAGGATATCTTAAAGTAACATTCACATCCCCAACTTCTGCCCATACGGTAATTAGTTTTATATTGGTTAAAGCGTTTACTTTTGTATAATTTAAATTAAAATCGGTAATGTTATTATCCGAATAAGTAGCGTTATCATCGATATAATAAACGTTTACGTGCAGTTTAACGCTATTTCCTGAAATCTCTTCCGTATATCCGTTAAAATCATCAATATCATCATATGTGAAAGTGTCTCCGCTTATCTCTCCACTATCAAGCCCAATCTTTGAAACGGTATCGTTACATCCACTTCTGTAGATATTGTTATCAATTCGAGTTTTACCTATTTTACTGTAAGAACTTGTATATTTGGAAGAGTAGTTATTGTAAAGTTCGTCATCTCCACCGCTTGCGTTTAAATCTTTATAAAAGTTATCTTTAATAGTATTATTTTCGTCAAAGTATCTGGAGTTTATTAAAGAAAGCATAGAAAACTCCTGAAAAAACGCTTCTTGAGCCAATGCGACTCTATTGGAATTCGTCATATTTTGAAAAATAAAAGGAAAAGAACTCATTACAATTGCTAAAATCACAATTGAAATTAATAATTCGATTAAAGTAAATCCTTTAAATGTTTTTGGACTTTTCATAAGTTTTTTTTACCGCCTTAATAATTTCTCCCCTAACCCCTTCTTCTTCTAAAGTATAAATCCCTTCCGCCGTCGTACCTTTAGGTGACATAACCGCGTCTTTAATTTTATTAAAATTTTCGTCAATTGTAGCAAAACTTTCAAACAAACCTTTAGTAAGTTCTATAGCTTTTTCTCTTTTTAGCCCTATATACACTCCTCCGTCGCTAAAAGCCTCGGCAATAAGAGCCAAAAAAGCCGGTCCGCTTCCTATAATAGCCGTTGCCATATCTATTTCATCATCATTTTGCATTACGACAACTCTTCCTATTTTAGAGAATATCTCTTCAGCTATCTTTAAAGCCCTTTCATCTCCGGTAATAGCAGTTGTAGAAGCTTTATATTTAGCAGCGACATTCGGCATAGCACGTACATAAGAAGAAGCTTTTATATATTTTTGAAGTTCCACCAAAGATTTACCGGCTAAAATAGAAATTAAAATATCGGCTTTCCCTTCTATTCTCATAGAAACTTCTTGCAAAGCATAAGGTTTTATAGTGAGTAAAACGGTTTTATTTGAAATATCAAACCCGTCAAGCATAAAATATTCACACTCGAACTCTTTTGCAAATTCTTTTAATTTCTCTTCGTTTCTACCAACCACGGCAAACTTTTCATACCCTTTTAACCCAGCGGCAATAGCCTTAGCCATTGCCCCATATCCTATTATATAAATCATTGCTTACTCTTTACAAAGTTTTTTAAAGGTTCGGTTAAGCCGTAATTGCTTTTATCCAAAATAACCTGCCCCATCAGTTTTTCATCAACATTAAAAATCAAAGGTGCGGCAAAATTTACGGTAGAGTCTATAAAAGGCTCTTTTACTATCATTATATTAAGTACGATAAAATCGGTGTCGTTTTTTATTTTCAACGCTTTTTGTTCTTCTTTTGTAATTTCAAAATCGTAATCGTTTCTTATTAAAAAAGGATTTATAAGAGTAAAACAGACATCTTTTTCTTCATTTTTTAACTTATAAAAATTATCTTCAATAGGAGTTAACTCGAACTCTTTAACATCCTTAAACCCCAGTATAGGCAAAACAACCTTAAATTTCATACTTTTCCTTTGATCTATTTACTTCGCTAATTATAACACATTTTTTAATAAAAATAAGAAAAGCCCCTTGCTGCAAACTTTATAAGTTTAATTTATTGTATAATTGCACTAAAAACTAAAAAAGGATTTTTTAATGAAAGAATATAATCCTAAACAACTGGAAAAAGAGTTTTATCAAACTTGGGAGAGAGAAGGATTTTTTGAAGTGGATTATTCAAAAGAAAAAAACTTCTGTATTATGATGCCACCTCCCAATGTAACCGGAAAACTTCACATAGGTCACGCTCTTACGTTTACGCTGCAAGATATTATGGTAAGATACAAAAGAATGGACGGATACGCAACGCTTTGGCAACCTGGTACCGACCACGCCGGAATCGCGACCCAAAACGTAGTTGAAAAACAGATTTTAGCCGAAGGAAAAACAAAAGAAGAATTAGGACGCAAAGAGTTTTTGAAAAGAGTATGGGAATGGAAAAAATATAGCGGAGGAACAATTACCAAACAACTAAGAAGCCTTGGAGCAAGTCCTGCTTGGAGCAGAGAACGTTTCACTATGGATGAAGGGCTTCAAAGGGCTGTTAGGGTTGCTTTTAAAAAACTTTACGACGAAGGGCTTATAGTAAAAGGCAACTATATGGTTAACTGGTGTCCGAAAGACGGGGCACTAAGCGATATAGAGGTGGAATACGAAACTCACAAAGGTAAGCTTGTTCATATTAAATATCCTATTAAAGACAGCAATGAATACATAGTAGTAGCCACTACAAGACCGGAAACATATTTCGGAGATACCGCCGTTATGGTAAACCCGGAAGATGAAAGATACAAACACCTAATCGATAAAAAAGTAATTCTTCCTCTTGTAAACAGAGAAATTCCTATAATCGCCGATGAGTACGTAGATATGGAATTCGGAACCGGGGCTGTAAAAGTTACACCTGCTCACGACCCGAACGACTATGAAGTGGGACTTAGACACAATCTTGAAATTATAAAAGTATTCGACGAAAAAGGTATATTAAACGAACACGCCCTTGAATTTAAAGGCCGCGACAGAATAGAAGCAAGAGAAGATATAATCAAAAAACTTGAAAACGAAGGCTTTATAGAAAAAATAGAAGAACACACTCATCAAGTAGGCCACTGCTACAGATGTAAAAGCGTAATAGAACCTTACGTATCGACTCAATGGTTTTTAAAAAAAGAAGTAGCCATTCCGGCTATAGAAGCCGCAAACAGAGGGGATGTAAAATTTCACCCGGCTCAATGGAAAAACAACTATGACGCCTGGATGAGAGAACTTAGAGACTGGTGTATAAGTCGTCAGCTTTGGTGGGGGCATCAGATTCCCGTATATTACTGCGACGAATGTAAACACGAATGGGCAAGTGTTGAAGAACCGAAAGAGTGTCCTAAATGTAAAAGTAAGAATTTCCATCAAGACCCCGACGTTCTTGATACGTGGTTTAGTTCCGCCCTTTGGCCTTTTTCGACACTGGGATGGGAAAACGGCAAATGGGGTAAAGGCGAAAAATGGCAACCTCAAGACCTTGAGAGATTTTACCCTAATAACCTCTTAATTACCGGATTTGATATTCTTTTCTTCTGGGTTGCAAGAATGATGATGATGGGGGTACATTTCCTTAAAGACGTACCTTTTAAAGACGTATACCTTCACGCCCTGGTTCGCGACGAACACGGACAAAAAATGAGCAAAAGCAAAGGTAACGTAATAGACCCTCTTGAAGTTATAGAAAAATATTCTGCCGATGCTTTAAGATTTACTTTGGCAATTCTAGCCGTACAAGGTAGGGATATTAAACTTAGCGAAAATAAAATCATAGAAAGTAGAAACTTTACAAACAAACTCTATAACGCGGCAAGATTTTTAAAAATGCATAATGATAAATTCGAAGACCTAGAAAACATCCAAATCAAAACGGAACTTGGAAAATGGATGCTTTATAAACTAAACGAAGCCGTTAAAAACGTAAGACACGAACTTGATGAATACAGATTTAATGACGCTGCTATGACTTTATATAGATTTTTATGGCAAGATTTTTGCGACTGGGGAATAGAACTTAGCAAAGTAAGCAAAGATTCTATCAGTGAACTTGGAAGTATTTATAAAGAAGCTATGAAACTGCTACATCCGTTTATGCCGTTTATTACGGAATTTTTATATCAAGAGTTGTCTTTAGGGGATATAAAATCAAATACTATTATGCTAAAAGAATTCCCAAAAGTAAAAGAAGTAAGCAAACCGGCAGACTTTGATTTAATTATAGAAGCAATTGTAAGCCTTAGAAGAATAAAAGCCCTAACAGGAGCCAAAGAGATTAAAAAAGCTTACGTTTTGGCAAATCTTCCGGAACTTGCAAAAGAATACATTAAAAAACTAGCAAAAGTTGAAGACGTAGAGTTTATAACAACACCTATCGAAAACGCAATAAGAGACATTTCAGACAACCTTGAAACAATGGTAAGCAAAGATGAAGTGGATATTACACCTCTAATTGAAAGACTTTCAAAACAGAAAGAAAAACTTTCTAAAGAGATAGAAAAACTAGAAAAAAAACTCTCAAATAAAAATTTCGTAGAACGTGCCCCAAAAGAAGTAGTGGAAAAAAATCAAAAAGAACTTAAAGAACTTAAAGAAAAATTTGAAAAAATAGAAGATGAGTTAAGGAAATTAAATGCGTAAGCTCTTTTTTCTTTTTCCCCTTATATTTCTTGCGTGTTCTAAAACCACTCCCACAAAAGAGAATTTAACGGCTCTAAAATGGCATACGGAAATTTATAAAAACATTCAAGTAAAAAACCTAGACGCAGCCGATAACGACTTAATCTCCTTAGAAGCCGAACACCCTACTTCAATTTACATAAAAACTGATCTTTTAGCACTCTTTTTAGCTCATTTGAAAAATGAAGAATATGATTTAAGCGAATTTTATTTAAAACAATACGAAAAAAGATTTGCATCCTTAAAAGACATAGAGTGGATAGAATATCAAAAAGTCAAACTCCACTTCTTAAAATACCAAAACCCTTACACCGACCAAAAGGCAATTTTAGACCTTATAAAAGAGTGCAATAATTACATCTCTTCATATCCTAATTCAAAATACAAATTTGAAGTAGCTACAATACTGGCAAAAGCCGATTTGACAAAGAGATATTTAAATGATAAAATATATAAACTATACAAAAAATTAAATAAACCAAAAGCTGCTAAATTTTACAAAACAAAAATCCCTAAAAATTCAAAACCACCGGTAGTTCCTTGGTACAAAAAACTATTTTATTGGTAAGGAGAAAATTTGACGTTAGAAAACTATAAAGAATTACCTAATATTATTCCAGTATTAAAAGAAAAAGAACTAATCTACCCTTTTATGATTATTCCAATTTTCTTAGAAGATAAAAATGATATTATCGCCGTTCAAAAAGCAATAAACGACCACTCTTTACTTTTTGTTTCAATTAACGATGAAGTAGGTACATACGGAACAATAGGTACAATAATAAGAAAAGTAACACTTCCTGAAGGAAAAGTTAAAATCCTTTTTCAAGGGCTTACAAGAGGTAAAATTTTAGAAATTACCGATAAAAATCCTACTATGGCTTTAATTGATAAAGTAATCCCTTCAACAGAAGTTGATAAAAAAGAGATAAACGCTCTGCTTGATACTTTAAAAGAGCACATAATCACACTAAGCGAACTTAGTCCATTTTTTCCTAAAGACTTCATAAAAATAATAGACAACAATTCAGACCCTGACAGAATTATAGATATTATCGCAAGTTCTTTAAAACTTCCGAACGAAAAAGGTTATGAGCTATTTAAAGAAACCGATACTTACCAAAGACTAATAAAACTAATACACTTTATTTTAGAGGAGATAGAGTCTATAAAGTTAAAAAACGAACTATCCAAAAAAGTAATGGAGCAAGTCCAAGAAGTAAACCGTGAACATCTCTTAAAACAACAGCTTAAATTAATTCAACAAGAACTGGGCTTGACAAATGAAATAGAAGAAGAGATTAAAGAATACTATGAAAAATTAGAAAAACTCAAACCTCATATGCCTCAAAGTGCCTATAAAGAGATAAAAAAACAAATAGACAGATTAAGAAGAATGCACCCGGACAGCTCCGAAGCCACAACGACTCAAAACTATATCGAATGGGCACTTGAAATACCTTTTGGTAAATACGCAAAAGAAGAATTCAGTATAGAAGAGTTACAACAAAGACTGGATAAAGACCACTGGGGGCTTAAAAAGCCTAAAGAGAGGATAGTGGAATATTTCGCGGCAAAAGAACTTGCAAAACTTAGAAACAACGAATTTAGTGGGGCTATTTTATGTTTTGTGGGGCCTCCTGGAGTCGGTAAAACGAGTCTTGCAAATTCTATCGCAAAATCTCTTGACAGAGAACTTGTAAGAATAGCTCTTGGAGGGCTTGAAGACGTAAACGAACTAAGAGGTCACAGACGTACATACATAGGGGCAATGCCAGGGCGTATAGCTCAAGGACTTATAAATGCAAAACAGATGAACCCCGTGATGGTACTTGACGAAATAGATAAAATAGCAAGATACAGAGGAGACCCTACGGCAGTTTTACTGGAAATCTTAGACCCGGAACAAAACAAAGAATTCAGAGATTTATACCTAAACTTTGATTTGGATTTAAGTAAAGTTTTATTTATAGCAACGGCAAACAACCCTAGCACTATCCCCGGACCTCTTAAAGACAGAATGGAGATGATATTCGTAGGAAGCTATACTCCTCAAGAAAAATTTGAAATTGCCAAAAGATATCTGATTCCTCAAGAGATGAAAAAACATTCTCTTAAAAAAAGCGAAGTTTCAATAAGCGATAAAGCTTTAATCGAAATTATAGACAAATACACCAAAGAAGCCGGGGTTAGAAATTTAAGAAGAGTTATAGCAAAACTTATGAGAAAAGCGGCTCTTGAGATATTAAAAGGAAAAGAAAAAGTAAGAATCAGCATCAAAAATCTGCACGAATACTTGGAAAAACCACTATTTGGAATAGAAAGCGTAGATAAAAAAGACAAAGTAGGCGTTGTAAACGGTCTTGCGTGGACGCCGGTTGGCGGAGACGTACTTAAAGTTGAAGCCGTAAAATACAGAGGAAGAGGTCAAGTGATATTAACCGGTCAATTAGGCGATGTAATGAAAGAATCGGCTCATATCGCGTACACTCTTATAAAAGTTTTAATAGACAACAAAAAAATAAAAACAACCGAACGTTCAAAAGAACCGATTTACTCAAAATACAATATCCACATTCACGTCCCAGAAGGTGCCATACCAAAAGACGGACCTAGTGCCGGTATAACAATGACAACAGCAATTGCCAGTCTTTTTACGAATAAAAAAGTAAAATCCGACGTAGCAATGACCGGGGAAATTACTTTAACAGGTGAGGTATTACCTATCGGAGGATTAAAAGAAAAACTGATAGCAGCTTACAAAGCCAAAATCAAAACCGTATTAATACCTCAAAAAAATTACGAAAGAGACCTTGACGATATCCCGGAAGAAGTAAAAAAAGGTCTTGAAATAATACCGGTAAAAAGAATAGAAGAAGTGCTAGATAATGCATTGGTTAATAATAACTAGCCTTTTTTCCTTGCTCTTTGCCGATATAAACTCAAAAATTATAAACTTTTATAAATATTACTACCCAAAAATTCATATTAAACAGATAATCTCCAATAAACCGTTTCCAAACAAGTATAAAAAAGTGGATTTAAGTATGTTAAACCCGAAACTTTCAAACGGACTTATCAAAATAGACAACTCCTACTACTCCATTAAAATAGATGCAACTATATTAGCTTATGTAGCCAATAAAACAATAAAAATAAACGAATTTATAGAACCGAACGTAAGTTTAAAAGAGATAAAATTCAGAGTCTTTTACTCCCCTCTTGTCTATAACGTAAAAAATTTAGTAGCCAAACAGATTATTTCCAAAAACGGGGTTATTACAAAAAACAACACCAAAAAAGCTCCGGACGTATTTAAAAATCAAAGCGTCCAGGTAATTATAAAATCCCCCAACATAGACATAATAACATCTGCTGTAGCATTAAATGACGGAAACGTAGGAGAATTTATCAAAATAAAACTAAACAATAAAATTCTAAACGCACAAATCATAAAACCAGGCGTCGTAACAATAAAATAGGAGAAAAGATGAAAGTTTTGGTATGTGTAAGCGGAGCTAGTGGAGCTAGTCTCGGATTAAAACTATACAATTTAATTCCACCTAAATACGAACGATTTTTAGTGGTAAGCAAACATGCAAAAACAGTGCTTGAAAAAGAAGAAGGCTTTTTTTTAAACGACGATATAGCAGCTCCTCCGGCAAGCGGAAGTTTTGGAATAGATATAACGTTTATAGTCCCCTGCAGTATGAATACACTCGCCAAAATATCGGTAGGAATAGCCGATAATCTTATAACCCGTGCCGCCTCGGTAGCCATAAAAGAAAAGAAAAAACTTATAATAGCCCCAAGAGAAATGCCTTTTAGCGAAACATATCTTGAACATATGCTTAAACTCTCGCGATTTCAAAATGTTATAATTGCACCTCCGGTATTCGGATATTACAACAAGCCTGAAAAAATAGAAGATATAGAAATGTTTTTAATAGGAAAATGGTTTGATTTAGCCGGTATCGAAAACGAACTTTTTAAAAGGTGGAAATAGTGAAGTTTAAATTAACGTTAGCTAAAATAGATGAAGCAGAATTTGAAATAAAACCGTTAACAATATTTGTAGGACAAAACGGAACAAATAAAAGTTATGTTGCCCATACCGTATATGAACTAAATAATTTTAATTTGAATACTCAAATATTTAAAGAAATCAAAAATTCTCTAAATATTGAACAAAAAAAAATTATCGAATATATAAATAAAAATAAAATAAAAGAGAGTGATTTAAATATTGATATTGATGTTAATGAAAATGAAATTATTTTAGAAAAACAATTAGAAATTAAAGTAAACAATGAAATTTATCAAATTACCGAAAAGTTAAAAAATATTTTAGAAAATTTATTAATTAAACATCTAAATAATACGTTTAATTCAGAAGAAAATATCTTAAACTCCATTGAAATTAAAGATGATATCAACCTAAATGAAAAAATAACAATTAGTTTTATCTATAAAAAAGACCAAAATAAAAAAGATATTATTATTAATCACTTTTTGTTATATTTAATAAAAAAATTAATTAATTTTAAAATTTCACAAAAAACCTTCTATTTTCCAGCTTCAAGAACCGGTTTTGTATTAGCTTTTGATGAAATAGTATCTGGACTATTTAGAGATAAACTCGGAGGAACTCCAACAAACACAAAATTAACAAAACCTACAAAAGAATTTTTGCAAAATTTTGCAGATATTAAAATAGGAAAATTTAAAGACAATGACTTTCTTACTTTAGCTTTAATACATAAAAATAATAATGACCCAAATATAACTAAATTAATTGAATATATTGAAAACAACATAATACACGGAATAATAGAAGAAAAAAAAGAACACAACTACACAAAATATTATCTTAATACAAACAATAAAAATTTAGAACTGCACATAACCTCATCAGCCACTGTTGAGTTACTCCCTATTATTGTGTTTTTAAAACATTTTGTAACACTAAAAGATAAACTATTAATTATTGAAGAACCAGAAGCCCACCTACACCCAAAAGCACAAATTCATATAGCAAGATTTATAGCTTTAATGGTAAATTACGGAATAAAAGTTTTAATAACCACTCATAGTGATTATATAATAAACGAATTAAACAATCTAATAAAATTAAATTTCATAAAAAATGACAAACAACAAAAATATTTCAAACAAAACAATTTATCCAAAGATTTTTGTCTTAATCCAAATGAAATTTCTACATATTTATTTAAAGAAGATAAAAATAAAGTGCAAGTTAAAAAATTGGATATTGACGAATATGGTATCAGTAATGAAAATATTGATGAAGTGTTAAACGAACTTACAGAAAATGCAATTAAATTAAACGAATGGATAGAAAATGGATAATATCCCTACCAAAAAAGAGTGCAAAGAACACGAATGTAAAATTGATAAAAAAAATATAGGAATTATTTATAAGCCTGAAAAAAAATTTAACGTAAAAATGTGCGATTGCATTATAAAATGTAAAAAGAATAATAAATTTATTATAGTAGAGATTTTATGTGGAACATTAACATTAAAAGAATTTAAAAACAAATTAAATCAAATAAAAAATTGCGAAAAAATATTAAGCAAAAATAACATCAAAGCACCGAAATATTTAATTTATAAAAAGACAGAAAAAAGAGATGGCGAACTGATAAATAAACTATTATTAAAAGAAAAAAATTTACAATTAAAAACTTATACAAATCAAGCAATAAAAATATGCTAAAAGGTAACAATAATGTATACAAAAGCGATATATCCAGGAACGTTTGACCCTGTAACAAACGGACATTTAGATATTATAAAAAGAGCCTGTAAAATATTTGATAAAATCATTATAGCCGTAGCTGATAATAAAGACAAAAACACTATGTTTTCCCTTAAAAAAAGAGTTGAGATGATGAAAAAAGCCACTTCCGGTTTAGAAAAAGTGGAGGTAAAAAGTTTTAGTTCTTTACTTGTTGATTTTGCAAAAGAGGAAAACTGCCATATCATAATAAGAGGTTTAAGAGCTGTAAGTGATTTTGAATACGAACTTCAAATGGGATATGCAAATAAAAGTCTAAACAGCAAAATAGACACTATTTATTTAATGCCGAACCTTGAAAACGCTTTTATATCTTCAAGCGTAATCAGAAGTATTTTAAAATACAAAGGCGACGTTTCCCATTTAGTCCCTAAAGAGATTTTAAAGGATTTATAATGTATTTAGCCATAGAAGGAATAGACACGGCCGGAAAATCCACCCAAATAGAACTTTTAAAAAAAGAATGCAACGATATACTGTTTATAAAAGAACCGGGATTCACTCCTTTTGGAGCAAAGTTAAGAGAGATTATCTTTAAAGACAATATAACTAAAAAAAGTGAACTCTTTTTATTCTTAGCCGATAGAGCCCAAACGATAAATGAAATTATAAAACCAAACATAAACAAAAACATAATAACCGACAGAAGCGTAATAAGTGGCATCGCTTACGCACTAGAATGGTTTGACTTTGATATGCTCGTGAATTTAAACAAATTCGCAACAGACGGGATTTTTCCGGATTTTGTAATAGTTTTAAAACTTGACGAAAAAACATTAACCAAAAGACTCTCTCAAAAAGAACACGACAACATAGAAAAAAGAGGCATTGAGTATCTTTTAAACATTCAGGAAAATATGATTCAAACTCTAAACAGACTGGAAATTCCTCATATACTAATTGACGCTTCAAACTCGATAGAAGAGATAAATTTCAGAATTAAAAAGGTAATAAGTGAGTATATGGACAAAAATTAAAAAAGACTTCTTAGCCGTTAAAGACAGAGACCCGGCATTTAAAAACAAAATAGAACTTTTATATGCCTATCCCGGTATCTGGGCTCTTGTAAACTATAGAATAGCAAATGTAATCTATAAAAAGGGATTTAAACGTTTAGCAAGATTTATAATGGCAGTAAATCAATTTATTACAAATATAGACATCCACCCAGGAGCCACGATAGGAGAAAACGTCTTTATAGACCACGGAATAGGAGTTGTAATAGGAGAAACGGCTATAATAAAAGACGGCGTAACAATTTATCAAGGCGTAACGCTTGGAGGGGTTAGTTTAAATCCCGGTAAAAGACACCCTACGATAGAAGAAGACTGCATAATAGGAGCCGGTGCTAAAATTTTAGGAAATATCACTATAGGAAAAGGGAGTAAAATAGGTGCGAATTCTGTGGTAGTAAAAGACGTCCCACCTTATTCTACAGTTGTAGGAATCCCGGGAAAAGTTATAAAAAGAAAAGATTACACTCCTCTTGGACACGACAAACTTCCCGATATTGAAAAAGAACTTTTCGAATATCTGATGGACAGAATAAAAATTCTAGAAGACGCCATTATAAACGAAAATAAAGACATAATAGAAAAAGACGAAGAGATAGAAAAAAAATATAGAGAATATATAGAAGCGTTAAAAAACAAGAGCTGAAAATCGAAATTACTAAAATTTTTTTTCATTTCGTAACACTTTCATAAGAAAATGTAGTATTGAAAATTATTGATAAATAAAAATAAAACTTTTGATATAATTCAGACTAAAAAGGGTAAAATATGTTAAGCAAAAGAATAGAAAAATTATCCCCTTCTTTAACAATAGCTATCTCTCAAAAAGCAAGAGAACTAAAAGCTAAAGGAAAAGACGTCTTGGCTTTTAGTGCTGGAGAGCCGGATTTTGATACGCCTCAAATAATAAAAGAAGCTGCCATTAAAGCAATAGAGGAAGGATTTACAAAATATACTTCAGTAGCCGGTATTCCGGAAGTTTTAGAAGCTATTAAAATAAAATTAAAAAGAGACAACAACCTAGACTACGAAACAGATGAAATTATAATAAGTAACGGAGCTAAACAGTCATTATACAATATAATGGCCTGTTTAATTGAAAAAGGAGACGAAGTAATTATTCCTAGCCCTTATTGGGTGACATATCCGGAACTTGTAAAATATCACGATGGAGTTGTAGTACCTATAGAAACTACAGAAGAAACTAATTTCAAAATCACTCCTCAAATGTTAAAAAAAGCCATTACTCCAAAAACAAAAATGTTAATTCTAACAACTCCAAGCAATCCAACCGGTGCCGTTTACTCAAAAGAAGAGTTAAATGCACTTGCAGAAGTTTTAAAAGATACTAATATCTGGGTGGTAAGTGACGAAATGTATGAAAAATTAATCTATGAAGGGGATTTTTGTGCAACTGCCAGCATAAATGAAGATATGCTAAAAAGAACAATTACTGTAAACGGTCTTAGTAAATCTCACGCAATGACCGGATGGAGATTTGGCTATTTAGCCACTAAAAATAAAGAGCTTATAAAGGCTATGACTAAACTTCAATCTCAAATGACATCAAATATAAACTCAATTACTCAAAAAGCAGCTATCCCTGCTCTTTTAGGAGAAGCTGATAAAGACGTTGAAAATATGTTAAAAGAGTTTAAAAAAAGAAGAGATTACGTATACGAAGCTTTTAACAATATAGAAGGTTTAAGTGCAGCAAAACCTCAAGGTGCTTTTTATATCTACGTAAATCATAAAAAAATTATGCCAGAATCTATGACATTTGCACTTAGTCTTCTGGAAGAAAAAGGAGTAGCCGTAGTACCTGGGATAGGATTTGGAAGCGAAGGATATTTTAGATTCTCTTTCGCAACAGATTTAGACACAATTAAAGAAGGTATAAAAAGAATAAAAGAGTTCGTAGAAGGCTTAGAATGATTAAACACATAGTAATTTTCAAAGCCAAAAAAGACGCTCCTCCTCTTGAGGAGTTTAAAAAAAGAATAGAAAATCTAAAAAACGTAATTCCTCAAATAATAGAAATAGAAGTAGGAATTGATATAAGATTTGATAAAAACCCAAGTGACTTTTGTGTTTTTACAAAAGTAAAAGACATCAAAGACTTAGAAATTTACGCAACACATCCTAAACACTTAGAAGTAATTGAATTTTTAAAGCCTTATATTTTAGAAAGAAGAGTAGTGGACTATATCGCTTAATTTCTTCTTTTTAACTCTCTAAATACATAAACACTAGCTACAATAATAACACCCCCTAATAAAACTAAACTTCCCAAAACACCTTCTTTATGAGCATTTTCTCCTGTCCCAAACAGATAACCTATCATAAGCATAAATCCGACCCAAATTAAATTAGCACTAAACGTTAAAGGAATAAACCAACGAAAAGGCATATGAAAAAGCCCGGCCGGAATTGAAATATACTGACCAAGCCCTGGAGTCAAAGGGGCTAAAAATGCAGAAATTTTACCGTGCATACTCCAAAATTTATTTACTTTTTGGATAATCGGTTTATCTTTTAAAAGTTTATTAATTAAAATTTTTGCCAAAAAATAGTTAATCAAAGCTCCGGTCAAAGACCCCAACGCTCCACTAATCCAAAGTAACAGTAAATCTTTTTTACCGGTTGCAGCCAAATACCCTGCCGGCAACAAAACAAGCTCACTAGGCACCGGAATAAAAGTACCAACTAGCACCATATATAAATATACTCCTACATACCCTATGGAATTACAAAACTCCACTAAAAAATGAATAATATCATTTAACATTTTAATCCTTAAGCTCTAAAATCAAAGGAACGTGGTCAGAGGGAGTAGGCTTTCTTTTTCTCCTCACAGACATCAAAACCTTTAGAGACTCTACTCTTTTTAAAAGAGGCTTTGATAAGAAAAAATAATCAAGTCTTAAACCCTCGTTTTTATATACTTTAGCCCCTCTATAGTCGTAAAAGGTAAAAATCTTCTCTTTAGGATAAAGCTCTCTTAAAATATCAACAAACCCCATATGCAAAAGTCTATTAATCATAGCTTTTTCTTCCGGCAAAAACGTAACTTCCCCCTCCCAAACATCAGCATCCCATACATCAAGGTCACTAAAAGCCACGTTCATATCACCACATAAAATTACATTTTCCTTTTCTAAATCGAATCTTTTTAAAAATTCAAACAGTTTTTCGTAAAAAAACATTTTAAATTCAAACTTTTGAGAATAATTATCCCCTAAAGGCACATAGACATTGATAATATGCAAACCATTAATCAACGCGTAAACAAATCTGGCCTCTTTTCTTTCTCCCTCAAACTCCGTTTCATAATCGTCAATCGGAAATTTAGAACAGATAGCAACTCCGTTTAAACGTTTTTGCCCGTTTACAATACATTCAAATTCTTCATCTATTTTAGGAAATTTCTCGTTTTGTACTTTTATCTCTTGCATGCATAAAATATCGATATCAAACTCTTTGATTAAATTTTGAACTATCTCTAGTCTACTTCTAATGGAATTTACATTAAAAGTACAAATTCTCATCAAAGTCCCATTTTTCCGGGATTCATAATTCCGTTAGGGTCAAATGCGTGTTTTATTCTTCTAAAAAGTTCAAGCTCTGCATCACTAAAGGATATCTTCATAAAAGGTGCTTTACTAAGCCCTATTCCGTGTTCTCCACTTAAAGTACCACCCAAAGAAACAACATACTCAAATATTTCTTCAACAGCTTTATAACCTCTTTTTAATTCTTCTTCATCGCTTCCGTTTACCATTACGTTTACATGAATATTACCATCCCCTGCGTGTCCGAAACAAGGAATCAAAACTCCATATTTTTTACCTATTTCATAAATTCCGTTTAAAGCTACCGGAAGTTTACTTCTAGGTACCGAAATATCTTCGTTTAACTTTTTAGTACCGTAAATAGTAATAGCCGGAGAAGCATTTCTTCTTGCATACCAAATCTCTTTTGATTCCTCTTCATTCTTTGCAACTCTAAACTCTTTTGCTCCCTCTTCTTTAAAAGACTCTTCAAGAATCGATAACTGATAATTAATCTCCTCTTCTACATTTCCATCAACATCCCCTACAAGCAAAGCTCCTGCCCACTTCGGTAAATTTACGTTTAATTTTTCTCTTAACGCCTTTACAACCAGACTATCCATAAACTCCATAGCAACCGGCATAGCCCCACGTGCCAAAGATTTATAAACGGCATTCATTGCTTGTTCTACGTTTTCAAAAATTCCCATATAAGTTTTTTTCAGTTTAGGTTTTGGTAAAAGCTTTAAAGTAATTTCGGTTATAACGGCTAAAGTACCTTCACTGGCTATTAAAATTCCAGCTACGTTATATCCGGCCACATCTTTAATAGTTCTTTTTCCGGCTCTAATTATTTCCCCGTTTGGAAGTACGGCTTTTAAACTCATTACATAATCTTTCGTAAGACCATACTTTGCAGCTCTCATACCACCTGCGTTTTCACTTACGTTTCCACCAATAGTAGAATAATCCATACTAGCCGGGTCCGGTGGATAAAAAAGCCCTCTTTCTTCAACCGCTTTTTGAAGTTCGGCATTTATAACGCCCGGTTGAACCACGGCAACCATATCTTTTTCGTCAATTTCAAGTATTTTATTCATATATTTTTCAAGTGCCAAAACAATTCCTCCGTTTACCGGCAAAGCACCTCCAGTAAATCCACTTCCGGCACCCCTTGGAATAATAGCTATTTTTTCTTCGTTACAATATTTTAAGATTTTACTTACCTCTTCTTCATTTTCCGGAAAAACTACAGCATCTGGATAATAATGTTCTTTTGTAGCATCATAAGAATACGCTCTTAAATGGGCTTTATCAACTTTTACATCCTCTTTTCCTACTATCTTTTCCAAAGCTTTAATATGTTTTTTTTCCATCATTTTGCACCCTTTATTAAGTTTTTATAATAATTTATAAAGTTTTTTCCTTTTATATCGTTAGGATAAGTTGTAAAGAAAGCTTTTTTATAAGCCGCTTTAAATTTTCCGTAAACTTTAACTGCATAAAAACTAAAAGAATCAACCTCATATACCTTATCTAATACAAAAACCACTCTTCCTATATTAAAAATTTTAGCAAAGTTTATAAAATCTTTTTTTGTAGGAATATCATCAATATAAGCGGCAAAAATATCGGGAGAGATAAAAGTAGCATTTTTATAAAAAGATTTAACTTTTAAATACTGGTCTTGATTAGGAGCTATAATTAAAACCCTGTCATAATCTTTTTTAAAAATTATCTTATCTTTTTTCTTAGGTAATACGACCGGCAAAGCAAAAGCACTGTTTTTTAAATCTTCATAAGGATAAAGAGTCGCTTTTTTTAAATCCCCTACAGCCCTTGCACAAATAATACTTAAATTATTGTCTTTACAAATAACATAACCACTAACACCCTTTTGAACGCTTTTTGAAAGAATAACTTTATCAGCATTAACGTTTAAAATCGAAACTTCTTCATATGCACTTAAAAAAAGCCCTAAAATCAATAAAAAAACAACTCTCATCTATTCCTCTTTTTTTACACAATTATATCAAAAAGAGAGAAAAAAACTATTTTTTAAGAAGTCTTTGTAAAACTCCCTGTAATTTTAACCAAGCTTTATGAGGCATTAGAGGAAAACCGGAATAAACACCGGGTTCTTTTATAGATTTAGTAACACCTCCCCTTGCGGCAATAGTAGTAAAAGGAGCTATTTCCAAATGCCCAGCCGTTGCACTTTGACCACCCATAATAACGTTTCTTCCAAGTTTAGAACTACCGGATAATCCAACTTGAGAAACCAAAATGGAATATTCTCCTATTTCACAGTTATGTCCTATTTGAACCAAATTATCAATAATAGTGCCTCTTTTTACTCTGGTCTCTCCAAAAACCCCTCTATCTATTGTAGTATTCGCTCCTATTTCAACATCATCTTCAATTACTACACGCCCTAAATGATAAATCTTTACGTGAGTACCTTCTTTTGTATGAGCATATCCAAAACCGTCACTTCCTATTACGCTACCAGCGTGAATTTTTACGTTTTTCCCTATTTTCGTATCCCTATAAAGAGTTACATTAGGATAAATAACACTCCCCTCTTCTATCTCCACATCCGGACCTACTACGACGTTTGGCATAATCGTTACGTTATTTCCTATCTTCGCACCTTTTCCTATCCTTACGCCACTATCGACTTTGGCACTTTTAGCTATCTGATATCCTCCCTCAACCCAAGGCTCTTTTGCAAAATATTTAGTTAAATAAGCCAGTTTTAAATAAGGCTCCTCCGTCTTTAAAGCAATAACACCTTCGGGTAACTTAGCTGCTTCCTCTTCTCTTATAAGTACTGCAGCAGCTTTTGTATTTTTCAAATATTTAGCATATTTAGGATTTTCAAGAAAACTTATTTCATTCTCATTTGCGTCTTGTAAAGTATTAATCCCTTTTATCTCTTTGTCTTTTTCAAAATCGCAGTTAAGTTCTAAAATTTTACAAATTTCACTTATTTTCATTTAACGCCTTTTTAATTTCATCTTTTTTTAACCCAAGTTCTTTTGATACTTTTTCAATAGGAATATTAAATTTTTCTATAATCAACAAAGCATCTTTTATTTTTGTTTTTTTCAGCCTCACTCCACCCCTTCTTATACAAAGGGTCAATCTTAGGGTCTAATACTGTAAGCATTTTTTGCTCCTTATAAAACTCTTCTAATTTATTATACACTTTTGGCCTTAATCTTGCAAGAATAAAAAGTTTTTTTAAATAATCAAGCCTTTTTTTATCCGGCAAAGATAAAAGACAAGAATAATCCTATTAAGCAAGCTCGCCTCATCGTCTATTTTACATAAAATTGCAATTAAATTATCCTCTATACTCTGGCTTTTTATTAAATAAATAGTTGCAGTCTAAATTTTTCCTTTTATAAAAGTTTTGCATTCTTAATTTTTCATTACCCACATACAAAACAACTTGCATAGGAAATTTTTTATACTTCTCTTCTATTAAAAGAGCATAAAAAAGCATTCTCCATGGCATCGTTTTATCATTAACGGACTGTATCTCCAAATAAAAAATCTCTTCGTTTTCAAACTCAACCAAAAAATCGGCTATTCTTTCTTTTATGGAAGAAAAAGAAAGGTTAAGAGGACGTTTTATCTCTTGATTTGTAAAAAGTTTTATCATAACTACCTTTCAATAACACTCACCCCACTTCTTACCACTTCAAGATTTTTATATTTTACCTGCATAGCTTTTAAAAAATTATCAATTCTATTCGGTCTATCCACTACACTTACCACTACACTTTTATCATTTACGTTACTTATTTTTCCGTTATAACACCTAGCAAGAGCATCAATATCGGCAAGGTTATCTTTTACCTCTTTTAAAGGAAACTTAACCATAGCCATCTCTTTTTCAATAAAATCGTCACTCTCAATTACTTTATATACCGGTATTAGTTTATAAAGCTGTTTTACGATTTGTTCAAATATTTTAGGGTCTCCCTCACTCATTATAGTCATTCTGCTAAATTCACTGTTTGGGATAGGAGAGACGGTTAAAGAAGTTATATTATAACCTCTTGCCGCAAACATATTTACAACCCTAGCAAGTGCTCCGTGTTCGTTTTCTAAAATTACGGAAATTATTCTTTTCATTTTTCATCCTTAAATATAAGCATATTTTTAAGTGGAGAATTTGGTGGTACCATCGGAAGCACATCCTCGCGTCTGTCTATCTGTACGTCTATAAATGCAACTTTTTTAGAATCGATAGCCTCTTTTAAAGCTTTTTCAAATTCATCTTTTGTTTTTACCCTGTATCCAATTCCTCCCATACTTTCAGCCAGTTTTACGAAATCCGGCTGAACGTCGCTAAGGTCAGTTTCAGAGAGTCTATCATTATAAAACATAGTTTGCCACTGTCTTACCATTCCTAAATAATTGTTATTTAAAATAATATTAATTACCGGAAGTTTATATTTATATCCGGTTAACACCTCTTGAATATTCATCATAATACTGCCATCACCCGTAAAGTTTATAACCACTTTATCTTTTTTACCTTCTTTAGCTCCAAGGGCTGCCGGAAATCCAAATCCCATAGTACCCAACCCACCACTTGTTAAAAGCTGTCTAGGGTAAGTAAACGGATAAAACTGTGCCGTCCACATCTGATGTTGGCCCACATCCGTTGAAATAATTGCGTCTTCCGGAGCTATTTCTCCAGTTTTTTGAATAACCCATTGAGGTTTTATTACCTCATCACTATCTTTATAAGACAAAGGATAAAGCTCTTTATATCTATTTAAAACACCTTTCCAATCTTCATATTTGCTTGAATCAATTTCTTCTAAAAGAAATGGCAGCATATCTTCAAGCACCATTCTCACATCACCCACAATAGGATATTTAGTAGGTACCACTTTTCCAATTTGAGAAGGGTCGATATCTATATGAACGATATCCGCATTTTTTGCAAATTCGTCAATTTTTCCAGTTACCCTATCATCAAATCTAGCCCCAAGTGAGATGATAAGATCAGCATCATTCATAGCCATATTAGCGGCATAACTTCCGTGCATTCCTACCATTCCCATTAAATAAGGACAATCGTATCTTAAAACTCCTCTTGCCATAAGAGTCTCAACTGCCGGAATCTTTGTAGTTTTTACAATTTCTCTAATAAGCCCGTAAGCTCCACTTAAAACACTACCCCCACCTATATAAAACACCGGTCTTTTTGCTTTTTTAATAGCTTCAACCGCTCTTTTTATAGCTCTTTTATTACCTTTATAGGTAGGTTTATAAGTTTTTAATTCTATTTTTTCCGGATATTCAAATTTAATCTTAGCAATCGTTACATCTTTTGGAATATCCACGTGCACTGGCCCAGGACGCCCGGATTTTGCCAAATAAAAAGCTTCTTTTAAAATATACGCCAAATCTTTTACGTCTTTTACCAAAAAGTTATGCTTTGTAATAGGTCTTGTAACACCCACTGCGTCAACTTCTTGAAACGCGTCCGTTCCTATGGCAGTTGTCGGAACTTGCCCCGATATAATTACCATAGGAATAGAATCGGTATACGCCGTTGCTATACCGGTAATCGCATTTGTAAGCCCGGGACCGCTTGTTACCATCGCAACGCCTACTTTCCCACTAGCCCTAGCATATCCGTCAGCCATATGCACGGCCCCTTGTTCGTGCTTTGCCAAAATATGCTTAAAAGAGTTTTGTTTATATATTTCGTCATAAACATTCATTATAGCCCCACCGGGGTATCCGAATACTACTTCCACATTTTCTTTAATCAAAGATTCAATTACTATTTGAGCACCGGTCATCTTCATAAAAACCCTTTTTGTCAGAATTATAACAAATAAAAATTATAAAAATTACTTTTTACATTCGCTAATAGCAACACCCTCTCTTATACCGTCATCACAAACTATGCATTCACGATATTTTGCCAGTTTAAAAATCTCTTTAAAAATATAAATTCCACTTATAATCAAATCGCCTCTTCCAACCCCTACAAGTTCTTCTCTTTTTTTCATTTCCATTTTCATTAATTTCTCAGCCCAAAAATCCAAATCTTCAATAGTAATCTTAGTCCCGTTTACCCTTTGAGGGTTGTATGTTTTATAATTCATACCAAGTTTTAAAGCCGCAATAGTTGTAGGAGTCCCGGAAGACGCCACAAAATACTTAGGCCTTCTTAAAGTGTTAAAAGCAAAATTCAAAAACTCTTTTATAAATTTAGACTTCTTCTTAATGGCGAATTTAATAGCTTCCGGGGTTTTGTGTCCTTGGGTTAACGTTACCATTCCCAGTCTAAAACTTTCACTTAAAACACTTTCTTTATTTTTTAAAGTAACCTCCGTACTTCCACCTCCTATATCAACCAACAAAAAATGGTTATAAGGCTCTATCCCGCACTTTTTTAAACACGTCTCAACCGCTAGGGCCGCAAAATCGGCTTCTTCTTTAGGAGAAATAATTTCAAACTCAATCCCCGTTTTTTCTTTTATTTTTTCAATTACATATTCACTGTTTTTTGCACTTCTTAAAGCTTCGGTAGCCACTGCCTTTATTTTATCATCTTCTCCCAAAACAACCTTCATATCTTCTATGGCTTTTATTATCCTATCTATACTCTCATCGGTAATTCCTCCGGTTTTTACCAGATTATCTGCCGTTCGTACTATTCTTTCAAACTCTTTTAACTTAGTATCGGTTGCACAATCGTACTTAATTGCTCTTATGGTATTACTTCCCAAATCAATTGCTATCACTATATCTCCTTAATTTCTAATTTGTCCGTTTCCGTAAATTTTATATTTATATGTTGTTAAATCGTCAATCCCCATAGGTCCTCTTGCGTGAAGTTTATTCGTAGAAATTCCGACTTCAGCCCCGAATCCAAACTCTCCTCCATCGGTAAATCTAGTAGAAGCATTTACGTAAACACACGCACTGTCAACTCTGTTTAAAAACTCTTCCGCCGCATTATAATCATTCGTTACTATACTGTCACTATGACCACTTCCATAAATTTCTATATGTTTAATCGCTTCATCCAAATCACTTACAACTTTAATAGATAAAATCAAATCCAAATATTCTGTATGCCAATCTTCCTGTGTCGCTTCTTTCATATCCACAATTTCCCTTGTTTTTTCACACCCTCTAAGCTCAACTCCTTTTTCCTCCAAAGCCTTAACCATAACCGGTAAAAACTCTTTTGCTATTTTTTCATCTACAAGAAGAGTCTCAACTGCATTACAAACACCCGGTCTTTGAGTTTTTGCATTTACAACGATATCTACTCCCTCTTTTATATCGGCTTTAACGTGCACATAAATATGGCAAAGACCTTTATCGTGTTTTACAACGGGAACTTTTGAGTTTTCACTAACAAACTTAATCAGTTTTTCCCCTCCTCTTGGAATAATCAAATCCACATATTTATCTTCCTGAATAAGTTTATAAACCCCTTCTCTTGAATAATCCGGGAGTAAAGATATTATCTCTTTAGGTAAAGAGTTTTTCTCAAGCACATCTTGTAAAACTTTGATGATGGCTTTATTTGAATGCATAGCTTCTTTTCCACCTTTTAAAATACAAGCATTCCCGCTCATAAAACAAAGCCCGGCAGCATCACTTGTAACGTTCGGTCTTGATTCGTAAATAATACCTATTACCCCGATTGGAATTTTAACTTTTTCAATTCTAAGCCCGTTATCCAAAACCCAACCATCAATAACTCTTCCAACCGGGTCTTTTAAAGCTGCGATATCCTCCAAAGCTTTAGCCATTGAAAAAACTCTTTTTTCATTAAGTAAAAGTCTATCTATAAGAGCTGAAGACAAATTAATCTCTTTTGCATATTCCAAATCTTTTTTATTCTCATTTATAATAGTTTCGGAATTATCAATCAAAGCCTTAGCCATCTCTTTTAAAACTTTTCTTTTAACTTCCCCTTTTAAAGTGGAAATAATCCTTGAAGCCTCTTTTACTTTTTGTAATACCTCTTTCATAGATTTCCCCTTTTACGGTTTTTTATTTAATTTTATCAAAATTAATTATAAAAGAAAAACGTATCAAAATATCGGCACTGACCGAATAACATCATTTAACCCCTTTTAAATTAAGATTAACAAAGAACATAGCAAGTCTATTGCCAACCACTCAAAAGATTTAGAATGTGCCTTTGTTTTTCTTACTAAATATGATATTTTATCCCTCATTTGAGAATTTAAATTTTCTACAATTTTTGTAAATTTTGATTTTTTTTGAGTAGCTTTCCCCCCATACACATTATCATTGGTAAATCTAAATTGAAATCAAATAAAGCATTTGCATTTTTATTTTTTGATAAATAATAAAAATAAAATTTTCTTTTTGTTTCAGTTATTCCTACAGCAGTCCATACATATACTCTATTACTTCTTTTCTTTATAAAAGTGTAAAGCTCATCCAAACAAAGATAAGAAAAAACTAATTTCGATTTTTTTAATAATTAATTGATTATAAAATTCTTTATATTCTTTCATTTTTTTTTCTTAACTGATATTGAATTGAAGATAAACTCCTTCCTAAAATTCTAGCTATTTTCCTAAGTTCCATCTTTTAATTTAAAAATCATTTCTTTTTCTTCATCACTCATTCTTTTGTATGGTCTATATCTTTTACCTTTATCTGTACCTACTTTCATTGAATAACCTTTTTTTCAATAAAAAGCAACTTCTGCTCCTTATTCGGTCAGTGCCAAAAATATTAATAAACAACTATGCAAACAATAAAAAATTTCGAAACCAGAATTTTATCCCCAAGTACTTATTTCTATTCCTCTTTTTACCATTTTTAAAACCTTTTACTTGTATGCCATTCTATTTCAATATTTTTATTGTTTTTTATTTTACTAATTATGCAGAAGTTAAAATGGATTTTTTTATCAAGAAACAAAAAAAATTTTTTTCTTTCTCAATTAACATACCACAATATATACGTATATAAACCGAAAGCAAGTTTCAGGATTCTTCAGTTAAATTTTTCAAAAGAACTTAAAAAAAGATTTTAGAAAATGTGTATTATAGGAGATAAAAAGATTAAATATCTTTTTACCCCTTTCTAAAAAGAAATAACGTGATGTTTTAATCCGAGTTTTTCTTTTTCTATTCCAAAAGCAAGCCCTAAAAGCTGAGGGAGATGAAGTACCGGCAGTTTAAAATCCTTATTAACTTTTTTTAACGCACTTCTTTGTTTTACGTCAAGATTCAAATGACACAAAGGACAAGGAGTTACCATCATTTCCGCCCCATTTTCCTTAGCATCAACAAGAGCCGAAGCCGTCAGTTTTTCACTCACTGGTGTGTTTTGCAAATCGACATGAAACCCGCAGCATTTAGTTTTCATAGCGTAATCAACCGCTTCTCCCATCATAACTTTAATCAAACTCTCAATAGCATTCGGTTTGTAAGGATTTTCATTTAAATTATCTCCGTTATGGGTCTTTGAAGGTCTTATAATATGACACCCGTAAAAAGGGGCTATTTTTGCGTTTAAAGGTTTTTTTACGTGTTTTGAAATCTCTTCAAGTCCTATATCCTCAAGAATCGCATATAAAAAGTGCTGAACTCTCGAAGTACCTTTATATTCATATCCGACTTCTCTTAATTTTTCATTTACTTTTTCTTTTAGTTTTTCATCACTATCAAGTTTTCTTTTAGTCTCTTCAAGCATAAGCTGACACGTATTACAAAGAGTCACTAACTTAAGTCCTCTTTTTTCGGCTAAACAAATATTTCTGGCATTTAATGTAAGAGCGAGAAATTCGTCAAAATCCTGCAAATGACTAGCCCCGCAACAACTAGCTTCATTAAGAACTTCAATTTCAATTCCCAAAACCTCAGCCACTGCAAGAGTAGATTTTAAAAGTTCGGGAGTTGACTCTTTTGCCGTACATCCGGTATATAACGCATATTTCATATCAGTCCTTTAACTCATGGGTTTGAGAAATTTCTATAAGTTTTTGAATTTCATCTAGTTTTTCGCTTTTTGGCATCTCCCAAGGAAGTTTAATTTTACCTTTTTTAAACATCTCAAAAGCCTCTGGCAAATGCCTTACGACACCCAAACCTTCGGAATATAAAACAAGCATCCCTTCATCTAAAATTCCATGTTTCTTAATAGAATGCACAAAACCTTCGGCATGTTTTGTAGCAACGTTTCTTTTAGCAACACCCTCTTCAAAAGCCTGATTGTGAAGATGAGTAATTTTAGTAAAAGGATCAACCCCTTTAGGACATACCTCTATACATGCCTGACATTTCACACAGTCCCAAATTCCTATACCAAGCTCGTTAACGATTTCAAGTCTCTCTTTTTTAGCCTCATCTCTTACATCGGCGGTAAATCTATAAGTTTTCGCAAGTGCTTGAGGTCCTAAAAACTCTTTGTTAGCTCTTACACTCTCACAAGTATAATAACAACATCCACAAGCAATGCAATAATCCGCCTCTTCCAACAACTCCACAAGAGAAGGTTTTATTAAATTTTCTTCTTTAGGATGTTCTTCTATTTCAGCTATCAAATAAGGTTTTATTTTTGCATTTTTATCCCAAAAATCTTTTTTATCGTTAACTAAATCTTTTATCACTTTATCTTTATTTTTACTTAAAGGCTCTATTACAAGAGTGTCACCAAACATTTCAACTGCTTTTTTAATAGGAGTTTTACAAGCAAGAACGTTTTTACCGTTTAATTTTATAGCACAACTCCCGCAAATACCATGCCTACAACTTCTTCTATAACTTAAACTTCCATCTATTTCCCATTTTATATAATTCAAAGCATCTAAAATTACTTTATCTTCTCCCATTTCCAAATTATATGTCTCATAATGAGGAGATTTATCCGTTTCAGGATTGAATCTATAAACTTTAAACGTCACTTTCATCTCTCATCCTTTAATATTTACGCTCTTGAGGTTCAAATTTAGTAATTTTAACATTCGAATATTCTACCTTAATATCATCACCCTCAAGATAACCGAACGTATGTTTTAAAAAGTTTTCATCATCCCTTTTTGGATAATCTTCCCTATAATGAGCTCCACGAGATTCTTTTCTATTAATAGCTCCTTCTACGATAAACAAAGCATAATCCAACATATGTCCGAGTTCAATAGCTTCTTGAAGGTCGGTATTGTACATTTTACTTTTATCGTCGAGTTTTATATTTTTAAATCTTTTTCTCAATTCTTTTAACTTTTCTTTTGCTTCAAGCATAGTTTTTTCTTCTCTAAAAACACCCACTTTCGTACTCATAGTTTCTTGAAGTTCTTCTCTTATTTTAGAAACTCTTTCATTCCCATTTGCATTTAAAATAAATTCAACTTCCTCCAACATATTCTTAGCATCTCTTTCAGAAGCCTCTTTTAAAGAAATTTTATCCAAGTCATTTAAAATATTTTCTCCTACCCATCTTCCGTAAAAAAGAGCTTCAAGCAGCGAATTAGCTCCAAGTCTATTTGCTCCGTGAACACTAACACAAGCACACTCCCCTGCAGCATAAAGACCTTCCGTGAATTCATTCGGAGATTTTTTTACACGTCCGTTTATATCAACTGGAATTCCTCCCATAGAATAATGAGCTGTAGCGGCAATTAAAATCGGCTCTTTTACCATATCGCGTCCAAGGAAAGTTAGTGCAAGATCTCTAAGTTCTGGAAGTCTTTCGTTTATTTTTTTCTCTCCTAAATGAGTTAAATCAAGATATACTGCAAAAGGATCTTCCTTAGCTCCTCTACCTTCGATTATCTCTTTCATAATCGCACGGCTAACCACATCTCTTGGTGCAAGTTCCATTTTTTCCGAAGCATATTTTTCCATAAATCTCTCACCCAAAGAGTTATAAAGTCTTCCTCCTTCACCTCTTGCAGCTTCACTCATCAAAACTCCGCTACCGGCAAGTCCTGTCGGGTGAAACTGAACAAACTCCATATCCTCAAGAGGAATACCGCGTCTAGCTAAAATAGAAAGCCCATCTCCTGTATTAGCGTGTGCGTTTGAATTAATCTTAAACGCTCTTGCATATCCTCCGGTCGCAAACATAACCGCCTTTGCATTAAAAACAGCAGGAGTCAAGTCCTTTAGACTATATGCGGCAACCCCATATGCCTTACCGTCTTGATATAATACGTCCGCCACATACCACTCGTCTAAAATCCTAACACCTTCTCTTACACACTGCTCATACATTGTCTGAAGGAGAGTAAGACCGGTTCTATCTTTTGCGAAACAAGCTCTAGGTTTACTTTGTCCTCCAAAAGGTCTTTGAGCTATTCTTCCGTCTTCGCGTCTACTGAATACCGCTCCCATTCTCTCAATCCATCTGATTGTCTCAGGAGCTTTCTTACACATAAGTTCCACCGCATCCTGGTCGGCAAGATAGTCACTCCCTTTAACTGTATCGAACATATGAAGCTCAACATCGTCATCTTCACTCAAAGCGGCATTAATTCCCCCCTGTGCAGCACCTGAATGAGAACGTAGAGGATGAAGTTTAGTAAGCACTATAACATCTTTTCCTCCCTTTACAAGTTCTCTAGCCGCAGCAAGTCCGGCAAGTCCCGCTCCCACTATTACCACATCGCTTGTATAAATTGGTGTCATTTTTAATCCTTTAAGCCTAAATCCTCTAAAATAGCAAACGCTGCATCTCTTCCGTCTCTTGCAGCTGTTACAACCAAATCTGCTCCTCTTACCGCATCTCCTCCGGCATATACTTTAGGATTACTTGTTCTTTTTCTTTTATCAACCAACGGACAACCCCATTTATCGGTTTCTATTCCTGCGTGTTCGTACCATGGAAACTTAACGTTATCAAAGCCTAATGCAAGAATAATTATATCACAAGGAATTTCAAAATCACTTCCTTCAACAATTTGCACCCTTCTTCTTCCGCTACTATCCGGCTCTCCAAGTTCGGTTTTTTGACACACAAGTCCTATTACATTATTATCATCGTCAACTTTTACGGCTTTAGGAGCTGTATAAAACATAAATTTAGCTCCCTCTTCTTTTGCGTTAATTACCTCTTTTCTACTTCCAGGCATATTAGCCTCATCTCTTCTATAAACACACGTAACTTCTTTAGCACCACTTCTTATAGCAGTTCTTACAGCATCCATAGCACTATCCCCACCACCTAAAACAACAACTCTTTTACCTTCTAAAATACAATCGTCAAAATCTTGGAATACTCTTTTTTGAGCATGAGTAAGAACATCCATTACGTGATAAACGCCTTTTGCATCTTCATTTTCCATTCTGGCACCTCTACCGCTTGGAGCTCCCACACCTATAAACACCGCATCAAATTCGTTTACTATTTTTTCAAATTCTTCTTCGGTTAAAATAGGATGGTTAAGATGAAGTTTAAGCCCGGCTTCTTTCATCCATTCGAATCTTCTGAAAACTACGTCTTTATGAAGTTTAAAATTAGGAATACCGTATGTTAAAAGACCTCCAGGTCTATCAGATTTTTCAAAAATCTCCACATTAGCCCCGCCTCTTAATAAAAACGTCGCACAACTCATACCGGCCGGTCCGCTCCCTATTATCGCAACTCTTTTTTTTCTTTTTTTATCTTCTCCGTAATAAGGTTTCAATCCTTTTTTAAATCCTTCCTCACTTATAAATACCTCTATAGCACCTATACTTACACTTCCTTGTTCGGTCTTAGCTATAGTACAACTTCCCTGACATAAATTATCATGAGGACATACTCTTCCTAAGATTTCCGGAAAAGGAGAGGTTTCGTTACTAAGTTCGAAAGCTTTTTCAAAATTTCCCAATCTAACTTCTCTTATCCATTGAGGAATGTAATTATTTAAAGGACATCCCGTTCTACAAAATTTAAATTCACTCTCTAATCCTCTTAAAATATCAATAGGACAAGTAATACATCTTTGAGCTTGTTCGGTTGCTTCTTCTTTAGTAAATTCATGATAAATAGGCTCAAAATCCCTTTTTCTTTCATGAGCTTCTCTTTTTCTTTGAATTTGTTTCGGAATCCTTTTGTAATGTTTTTTCATTTTCACTCCTTTACCTCTATATATTCTATATGCATTTCCTCCCCGGAAACTACTTTGGTTTTTTCACTTCCACAAATAGGGCAATGAAAATCAAATCCTTTTATCAAACTTATTTCTCCGCATTCGAAACATTTGATTTTAACATCTACTTCAACTATTTCCATTTCAGCATTTTTGCATACCGTATTTTCTTTAAAAAAATCAAAACTCTCTTTTAAAAAATAGGGTTCTACACCGCTCATTTTCCCTATTTTTACAACTATCTTCGTTACCTCTTTATTTTTAGCAAATTTTTCAACAACTTTTATCATCGACTGCACGACAGATAATTCATGCATGCTGATTTAATCTCTCAAACGCCTGTTTTTGTTTTCTAAGTTTGTACTCTTCGTAATCTATTAGTTCCAAAGCATCAGTCGGACATATATTAACACATGCTTGTTTTCCTTCTTCTCCTCCGCATAAATCACATTTAAGAGCCACAAGTCCCGTTACATTAGTGGAATTACTAGGAGCCATTACAATAGCCCCGAAAGGACATACGATAGCACAACTTCTACATCCTATACAATCCTCTTCATAAATTTTTACATAATTGTTTTCATATTTAATAATATCTATAGGACACGCTTTGACACAAGGTGCATCTTCACACTGCATACATTGCATAGGAGCCGTTAAATTAGCTTGATGAATAACAGTATTTCTATGAATCAACTCTTTATTTTGTAATCCCATTTCATAAGCTTCTTCTATATCAACTCCCATATGACTAGCAGCACAAGCAAGTTCACAATTCAAACATCCTATACATTTAGTAGCATCCGCGAATATAAATTTATTTGCCATTTACTCTCCTTTATCTTTCTGTACATGAAATACATGGGTCTATACTATTAAAAATTACTGCAACATCACTTAATTTATTCCCCGGAATCATAACCCTTAAAGCTTCCCAATTCATATAAGTCGGAACTCTCCATCTCATTCTTTCAGGTTTTTGAGAACCGTTCGTTTTTAAATAATATATAAGTTCCCCTCTTGGGGCTTCACTTCTGGTTACCGCTTCTCCCGCCGGAATATGAGGTCTTTTTTGAGTAACGATAGGACCTTCCGGCAAATTATTAAGAGCTTCTCTTAAAAGTCTTATAGAATCCTTAACTTCTCTCCATCTTACTCTCATTCTGGAATAGACATCACCACCCTCCTCTATAATAAATTCAGGTTTAAGTTCGTCATAAGCCGCATAAGGGGCTTTTAAACGCACATCATTATTAACCCCGCTACCTCTTGCAGTAGGACCGGCAACACCCAAACGAATTGCATCTTCTTTTGGGAGCACTCCTACATTTACAGTTCTAGCTTTTACAAGCTTATTATTAAAATAAATATCAATAAGTTCGTCAGCTTCTTTTTCAACTTTATCCAGACTTTTTAATATATATTCTATTTGAGATTCGTTTAAATCGTATTTTACACCACTTAAAGTATTAGCACTCATATCCATTCTATTTCCCCAAATTGATTCTTTAATATCTTGCACTATTTCTCTAGCCTCCATAGTTTGAGTCATCAGAGAATGAAAACCTATCAAATGGGCAAGCATAGAAAGATTAAACATATGAGAAGCTATTCTTTTTACTTCATCGGCAATTACTCTTAAATACTCAGCTCTTTTGCTTATTTTAATACCGGCTATTTTTTCAACCGCCATTACATAAGTAAAAGGATGATTATTCGAACAAAGAGCACAAACTCTCTCCGTTAATATAAGATTTTGAAAAAAGTTTTTTTGCATCGCCAAATATTCTATTCCTCTATGCACAAAACCGTTTATCATATCAACTTCATCTACTGTCTCTCCATTTAAAGTAATTTTAAAATAAATAGGCTCTTCCAACCCTATATGAAAAGGTCCTATAGGAATTTTAGTTTTCATCTTTTAACCTTTCATTCTCAATCTTTTCCCACATACAACAAGTAGCCGCTCCGTTCATCGCTTGAGAAAGCGGCATATATTCTCTTAAAACACCCTCGGCTATACTTTCATCTAAAAAGAGTCTTGCCGGATTAGGATGTCCTATAAGTTCTATTTCATACATCTCTTTAAATTCTCTTTCAGCCCAATTTGCAGAATTTAAAATAGGCGTAATCGAATAAACTTTATTATCGAAAAGTTCAAGTTCTACATTTAAAATCATCCCATCTATGTCAAAATGATAAACCAATACACTATGATTATTTTTTTTATAAGCACTTATAATTATACATCTACCTCCGAAATCTTTAACCAATTGAGCTATATGTAAAATATCTTTTAAATTATATAGCTTTAACCATAATTGAATGTTCCCTTTCTCATCAATCTCTTCTCTTAAATCGAACCTTTCCAATCTTTCTTTTATTTCGGATTTTACTTTTCTCGTTAACGTTTCTTTCATCTCATTCATTTATACAACCTTTTAAAAGCTTCTTTTTTTCTACATTCAGGACATATTTTTCTAAATCTTTCTATCTCTTCATTTATATGAGGATAAGCTCTTTTTAACAATTCCTCACTAGGAGGTACGAAAAAACTATTACATTTTTCGCATTTTATTTCCGGAATAACGGCAATACTTACAAATTTATATTTTTCCTCTTCCGTATTAGCCGTATGAAAATTATTACTAAGTTTTATAGCTCCGGTCGGACAAAAAAATTCACAGTTTCCGCAAAAACAACAAGTATTATACCAAGTTATATGAACATATAAATTATTATTTTTAGTAATATGAATAGCTGCGGAAGGACAAACTTCCTCGCAAGTTCCGCATGCAGTACAAGCTTTAGGGTCAACTTTCAATTTTCCTCTTAATTTATCTGGTACAAAAGTTGGTCCAAAAGGATAAGGATCAGTCGTCGGACCTTTTAAAAGATTTCTAATCGCAATTTTTAAAAATCCACTCATTTTTCATCCCTTATTTTTCTTTTCCAAATTTCTATAGCTTTTGCTATCCCATCTATAATAGCTTGAGGTCTAGGAGGACATCCCGGAACATTAACATCAACTTTAATATATTTATCAAGCGGCCCTTCTATAGAATAAGAATCTCTAAAAATACCGCAACTTGTAGGACAGGTACCTATTGCTACCACTACAAAAGGCCTAGGCAATTCGTCTAAAACTTCAATTAAATAAGGTTTACTTCTAGCCGTTATAGGACCGGTTACCAATAAAATATCCGCATGTTTAGGAGAACCGGTATATCTACAACCCAACCTTTCAACATCGTATCTAGGTATCATAGCCGTAGTTGCCAATTCAACGTCACATCCGTTACAACTACCGGTATTAATTCTAAATAAAAAGGGACTTCTAGTTATAATACTCATATTAATCCTTTTATAGATAAAATAACTAAAATTAACGAAAGCAAAGATAACGTTACAGGTACTCTTATTAAAAATTTAAATTCTTGATCAGCTCTAAAAGAAGCCAAAGAAGCGTGAACTAATGCTATAAAAATAATTAAAAATAATGTTTTTATTATAAACCATAATAAATTTAACACTATATCATCACCCATTACACTAGGGAAAAAGAAAATTTGAAATATGATACTTAAAACTACTATTTTTAAAGCTTCTGTAATTTCAAACATAGCTAAAGGAACACCGCTATATTCAATTAAATAACCTTCCATAATATCCGCCGAATTATGATGTGCAACTTCAAAAGGAGGAACTTCTAAAGTAGCCAATACAAAAATTAAAAAAGCCAAAAAAGCTGGCCATAATTTCCAATCAAATAAAAAATAACCGTTTTGCAACTGATAATCCATAATTTTTTTCAAAGAAAATTCTCCGCTACCGTTTCCTACATAAATAGCTAATGTCAAACCTATAATAATAAAAACAAACTCGTATACAAGCATAAGTTTAAGTTCTCTACTGACACTTATAGCAGCATAAGGTGAACTAGAAGCTCCTCCTCCCAAAATATGAGAAATAGCCGGTAAAGCCATAAAATAAATCAAAATTATCAAATCATAATTTCCTTTTATACCTTCATAAACTCCCGGTATGGGTAAGAAATATACCAAAACCAACATTCCGGAAAATCCGAAAAGAGGTGCGAATTTAAAAATAAAGTCTTTAGCATCTTTAGGAATAAGCGTTTCTTTGTTAAAAAGTTTGATGATATCTATTATATTTTGATAAAAAACAGGTCCCACTCTTCTTTGAAATCTAGCTACTAAAATTCTTTCTACACTCATCAATATAAGCCCTAAAAGAATTGCGAATATTCCCCCGGGAAAAATCAAAAAGTTAATTATTTCAGCGTTCAATATATCCTCCTTTTAATCCGAAGATTCTTTTTACAAATCTAATAATTCCTAAAATTAATTTTATCAAAGGTTCATAATAATTTTGAGAATGAAGATGAATTTCTCTTTCACTCAAATCTCTAACACCAGAAAGAAAAATATGCGTTTTTCTCTCTTTTTTACCGAAATAATAAATAAGTAAAAATCCTATTATTATAGCCGCAATTAAATAAACGGCTAAATCCCCCATATTTAATACGTCATCTCCCATTTTTACGGAAGCCAAAGTATAAGAAACAGGAGAAAGATTAAAACTTTCTAAAACTAAATTAATAGGTTTTAACATAATAGAAGGGAAAATTCCCAATAATACATTTAAGAAAGCTAAAATTCCCATAGGTATAGCCATACATAAATCAACTCTCTTAATATTAACAAATCTTTTATCTATTTTTCCAAAATAAGCAGAGTGTAAAAATTTAACAAATACAAGTAAAATCATAATACTACCGAATAAAGTCGAAATAGCTAAAAACACATAACCTTTTTCTAATAATGCGTGATAAATCATCCATTTCGAAACAAATCCACTATAAAGAGGTACACCTGCAGTTGAGAATACCGCAATTAAAAATACTAAAAATGTTATAGGCATTTTTCTTGCAAGCCCGCCTATCTCATTTAAATTATCTATTCCGGTTCTATAAAAAATAGCACCTGCACTCAAAAATAGTAAGTCTTTAAAAAACATATGATTTACTAAATGCAAAAATCCTCCAGCCAATCCGTCACTATTAAGTAAAGAAATACCGACTATTATGTAGCCTATTTCAGCCACAGTTAAAAATATTAAAAGCCTTTTCATAGAATTTGTTAAAAGTCCAAAAGCCGCTCCCATTAAAATAGTAATCGCTCCTACAACAGCCGCCAAATGAGCTAAAGGTGCTATAGTTAAAATTTTTATAGCAATCCCGGTAGCAATTACAGAATAGAAAATTTTTATCAACATAAAAGGACCTGTTTTTAACATTACCGAAGATATATACCCACTAATAGGTGTAGGTGCAGGTTTAGGATGCATTTGATAATCTATTCTTACCGGAATCTGAGCGGCTTTAGCTAAAAAGCCTATAGTTAAAAGTATAAACGCAAAAAGAATAGTATTATTAAAAGATATACTTTTTAGAAAATCCAAATTCATACCGTAATTTAGAATTATTCCCAAGCCTATCATAATAATACCAGCACCAGCAAAATTATATACCAAATATTTACTAGCTTCTTTTATGGATTTTTCATCTTCCTCATGAACAAGGGCCAAATATAAAGCCCATCCTCCCATAATTTCCCAATAAAAAAAGATATTATAAAAATCTTTACTTAAAACTACACCTAAGATACCTACTATCATTATCATAAAGTTAGTAAAGAATCTATTAGGTTTATGAGAATGCTCCATATATTTCATTGCATATACAAAATTCAATACCGCCATAAAAAGAACTAAACCGGCAAAAAAACTTCCTAATGAAAATTTATAAATTAAAGTAGAAACAAAAGCAATTAATGAAAACGAAGCAGCTATCATACCGGCTTTTTTAGAAGAGTCTTTACCATAAAAGAATACGGCTATAGTTCCTATAATCATTACTAAAACCACAAAAGGGATATGTAAAATAAAATTAGGAACACTTACAATTTTATCGAAAGAAACGAACACGGCTTTATTAATAAGTGAAATAACCACATTAGGAAAAATTCCTAATAATAATGAAACGAAAGCAAGCACATAAGTAACTATTACTTTAACTCCTCCGACCTTTTTAAATTCTTTTTGTGGATCAAATAAAAATACATATCTAAAAACTCTTAACATCCCTATAAAACCTATTAAAGCCCCTATAATCAATCCAAAAGCCACAACAAAATTATTTGATTCCGTTGCTGCATAAACCATTAAAAATTTAGAATTAAAATTACCGAACGGAGGAAAAGCACTAATCGCAAAAATACCCACTCCGAAAGGAAAAGCTAATAAAGGAAGTTTTTTACCTATTCCTTTAATATCTTCTAAAGTTTTCCCTTTAGCACTTAAAATTAAAATTCCTATACTTAAAAAGAGCAAATCTTTTACTATTGCATGATTTATAATATGATATATTACCGAAGTTAAAGCACTAAGGCTCATTAAACCTAAAACCGTTAAAATTTCTCCTATTTGACCTATAGTGGAATAGGCAAATAAAGTTTTAACATCTTTTTCAAAAAGAGTTTTTATTTCTCCGTAAAATAAAGTAATAAGACCAATTGTTATTAACATATAAGAAAAAACATCCGACTGAAAACCAAAAAGATAAATTATAAAAATAATTCCTAAAATACCTGCTTTAGTTAAGAGTCCTGAAAGAGGAGCTGAAATACTGCTAGGAGCTTCTGGATGGGCTAAAGGAAGCCATTTTTGTAAAGGAACCATACCGGCTTTTACCCCAAATCCTAATAGCAATAAAACCGCAACACTTAAAGAAATATTTTTAATATCTCCAAACTCATAAATTCCATTTACAAAAAACTTAGAAAATGCCAATTGTAATAAATAAGCACCAGCTATACACATTAAAAAATAAATTTTACCTGCTTTAATGGCACTCTCTTTTCTGGAATATAAAATTAACAAATAAGAAGAAATAGTCATAAGTTCCCAAAAAAGATAAAAACTCTCAAAAGAAATACTTAAAGCTATTCCTACTAAAGAGATAGTTAAAAGGCTTAGAAAAGAATAATAAAAAAGTTTATATTTATTTATATAATCCGAAGAATAAATATAAACAAGAAACATTACAAAAGCGAACAAAGTTGCAAAAACACTTCTTACTCCCGAATAATCGAAACTAAAATCAAAATTATAATGAACTCCCCCTATAGATGAAGGAATTATTAAATATATATTCGGTAAAAGAAAAACAAAAATACCTGCTAACGTAAATATAGATATAGGCAATACATTAGAAACTTTTTTTAAAGATTCCTCCCCTTTTTCAAATACGATAGTTTCGAAAATAGTAATTAAATATACAGCTTGAATAATATTAATCAACACTATCATATAACCCAATTCAAACATACCGCTAGAAGTAAAGACATTTAAAATCAACTGTTTGGAAGTAATCAAAGATATACCTAAACTACCAAAAACGGCAAACCCAAAAACAATACCCCATTTATTAAATCCTACACCTTTTAAACTACTAAGATTAGTAGAATTCTTAAACTTAAAAAATTCAAACAACATTAAAAACGCTAGAATTCTAAAAACAATCTGATACTCAATATGCAAGAGAGCCACACCTAAAGCTTCGATTCCCAAAACGAAAATTCCCAAATAAAAAACCTCGCCTAAGCTCGCAATAAAAAAAGATTTCTTTAAATCTTCTTTATTAAAATAGGCATAAAATTTAGAAGCCAAAACCAAAAACAAAAACAGAAAAATCAGTCCTTCCACTCTTTCTCCTTTAACTGACTATTTATTTCAAATACTATTATAACAATAGTTAAAAAAAAAAGAAATATTTTTTTAAACTATTTTTAATAACTTTTTCATTTTTACACATATCATTTTCGTTCGGACTTAATTTCATTATTAAAAATTTTTATGCTTCGTTTCTTTGATTATAAAAGACAAATTAAAGATAATTACTTTTAGTAACATATTATGTTAATAATATGATATCATAAAAAGCCCGTAAATTAGTGAATATATATTCATTCAGAAAGAAAAATGTTACTTTTATACACACGAAAAAGTTACTTTTTTTATTACTTACTTATAATTTTTTTTTATTGGTTACAATTAAATAAAAAAAAGGAGCTTTCATGAGCTTAGATAAAGTGTTGGATATAGTAATTATAGGAGCGGGTCCTGGAGGTATAGCCGCCGCTATAGAATCGAAACTAGCCGGAAAAAATAAAATATTAGTATTGGAAAAAACGGAGAATCATTGTGACGTAATTAGAAAATTTTATAAACCCGGTAAAAGAGTGGATAAAGATTGGCAAGGTAAAAAATTCGATTTTATAGGGCACGTAACGTTTCAAGATTGCTCTAAAGAAGAATTTTTAGACCAAATGGATAAAAAAATAAAAGAATTCAAAATAGAAAACAAAATCAAATACAATCATCACGTATATGGAATAGAAAAAAATAGTGACGGTATTTTCGAAATAGGAGCCGACCACGAATTAGGAGTTATTCAAGCAAGAAATGTAATAATAGCCATCGGAAGAATGGGAAAACCCAATAAACCGAAATATAAATTCCCTCCTAAAATAAGACCAAGATTAAATTTTAATTTGGATAAAGTGCAAAAAGGCGAAAAAGTATTAATAGTAGGAGGAGGAGATACCGCTGGAGAATACGCTTACGGACTTGTGGATATGAATATAAATTGCAACGTAACGCTAAATTATAGAAAAGCCGAAATTACCAAAATGAATCCGGCGAATAAAACTTTGGTAGAAAAATACATAAAAGAAAAAAAACTAAAATCTAAATTAGGTGTAGATATAATCAACGTAGAACCTTATGAAAAAGAAAATATCACTCCTCCTAAAGTAAAAGTGAATTTTACCGACGGAAGTAGTGAAATTTTCGACAGAGTGGTATATGCTCTAGGCGGTACAGCTCCTATAGATTTTCTTAAAAATATAGGTATAGAAGTTAATGAAAAAGGTGAGCCTGTTTATGAAGAAAAAACTATGCAAACAAATATAAAAGGACTATATATTATAGGAGATGTAGCAACAAGCAACGGTGGTAGTATAGCTTTAGCGTTTAATCACGCCTATTTAGCCGTTCAGAATATAATTAAAAATTAATTTTATGATATAATTATGCAAAGGTACACCGAGAGAGTGCTGGGAAGCCAGAGGAAAGTCCGGGCTGCAGCAAGGCAGGGGTCAGCCTAACGGGCTGCCGCCGTAAGGCGAGGGAAAGTGCCACAGAAACCAGACCGCCAATGGAGCTTATGCTCACAGGCAAGGGTGAAACGGTGGGGTAAGAGCCCACCAGTGGGTATAGCGATATACCCAGCTGGCAAACCCACTCCGCAGCAAGAAGGGATGGTAAAGCCTTGCAACTCTACCCTTCGCACGAGTGGCACTGCAAAGTGTGCACCTAGATAAATACTCTCCTAAACAGAACCCGGCTTACAGGTGTACCTTTAAAACTCCGTTAAATTCAAATCCTTTTTTTCAACAACGTTAAAAATCAACTTTTGCTTAAAAAGAGAATAACAGTTAGGACATCTTGTAGAATAAAGAGGAAACACTTTTTTGCAATTTTTACAGATATATTCAAACTCCAAATCCACCAGATTTTTATCGACTTGTTTTAATACTTCTATCTCAAAAGGGGCTTTTTTATCACACTTTAGTAAATGTTTAGCAGCTAAAACGTTTTTAAACTTATCTTCTTTAGGTATATCGTTTCTATACCAATACAAATCCAAAAATTCATATACCTCATCATCATTTATCTCTTCGTACGCTTTTTTTGGTTCTATTAAAAACATCTCCTTTAAATATTCTCTTTTCACAAAAGGATAATTTTTATAAACATCTTCTAAACTTTTAATACCTTCACAAAACTCTATATTACATTTATTGTTTAAAGTCAGTTTAAAAAGAGCATTCGCTTTTTCTTCTTCTAAAGATATTTCAAGTTCTTCAAATATTTCCAAAACATCGACTATCTCTTTTAAATTTCCCAATTTTTCATCTATTAAAATCAACAATTTAAGCATCTCAACATCCCTGGGTCTGGTGGATAATACTTGATAAACGCTATTTTTCGCTTTTTCCAAAAATCCAGCTTTGAAGTAAAGCTTTGCTATATGTTTTATTATCTCAACGCTTTTTACGTTTTTACTAATCCACAAATAAATCTTTAAAGACTTCTCAAAATCCCCCTCTTTTTCGTATGCTTTAGCCAAAAGATAAAGAGCGTCTATAGAAGATTTGTCAAGTTTTAAATTTTCGATTTTTATATAATCAAACTCTTCTAAAAATTTTTTTAATCTTTTATCCCTAAAATACTCTCTTATTTTTCCAAGAGCTATAGTAAGCAAAGCCGCAAAAAGCAAAATACTGAAAAAAACTATCAAATTAAAAAGAGGGTCTCTAAAATTCATCTTCTATCCTTAGTAGAATTTCTAAAATTTTACTATAATTTCAAAATGATAAAACCCGAATCAATAGAAAATTTAAAAAGCATTATCGATATAGTCGATGTTATCGGAAATTATGTTCAGCTCAAAAAACAGGGAAGCAACTACACTGCCTTATGCCCTTTTCACAGTGAGAAAACCCCCAGCTTTGTGGTAAGTCCTTCTAAACAGATATATCATTGCTTCGGATGTGGTGCAAGTGGAGACGCTATAAAATTCATAATGGAAATAGAAAAACTCTCCTACCCCGAAGCCATAGAAAAACTGGCAAGTATGTATAATTTCAAGCTAGAATACACATCAAAAAACTCTTATATAAAAGTAGATTTACTAGAAAAAATAAACGCCTTTTACATTCAACAACTATACAAAAACAAAGAGGCTTATAACTACCTTAAACAAAGAGGTTTAAACGATTCTACAATAGAAAAATTTTCTCTGGGATATGCCCCAAACGTCCCAACCCAAATGCAATTTTTTAAAGACGCAAGTTTAAACAAACAAGACTTAATTTCTTTAGGCGTACTATCCGAAAACGGTGAATATCCAAGACTTATAGAAAGAATTACATTCCCTATTTTCTCCACATCCAACAAAATAATAGCATTCGGAGGAAGGACTATAACTAACCATCCGGCAAAATATATCAACTTCTCAAATACGAAAATATTCAATAAATCAAAAACCTTTTACGGATTAAATTTCGCAAGAGAGCATATCCTCAGAAAAAAAGAGACGATTATAGTAGAAGGTTATATGGACGTTATTATGCTTCATCAAGCAAATTACACAAACAGCATAGCAACTCTAGGTACTGCCCTAACCCCCGAACACCTTCCTCAACTAAAAAAACTGTCCAGCAAAATATTTATTTCATACGACAGTGACAATGCCGGAATAAACGCGGCTTTAAAAGCTTCCAAACTTCTTTTTAAAAATTTTTTCGAAGGAGGAGTCGTCTTACTACCACAAGGATTAGACCCGGCGGATATTATAAAAAACAACGAACCCCTCGAACCTTACATAAAAAACGCAACCCCATTTTTAGATTTCATAATAAACCACACAATAAATAAATACGAAATAAAAAACCCCATTCAAAAAAAATTCGCAATTGACGAATTAAAAGGATATATATTTTCACTGCCGGATCTTTTAAAAGAATCGTTTATTCAAGAAGCTGCAAGAATGCTCCAAATACCTCCAAAGCTACTAAGTGTAAGGACATCTTCCATCCAAATAAACACAAACAAAAAAATAAATATAGCGGAAGCTTCAATTATAAAAACACTTTACGAACAGCCTCAACTAATGGATGAAATAGTGGAATATTTAAGTGTAGACGTTTTTACCGTTCATAAAGAGGAACTCTCTCTTGTATACCAAGAAAAATTCGAAGACCCTAAACTTTTTGATATAGTCTTAAGAGACGATATTTTAACGCTGGATTACGAAACCTTAAAAAAACAGATAATTAAACTTTTAATACCCTATTACCAACAAAAACTGCTGGAAATAAAATTAAATAAATCAATTCCAACAGATGAAAAAATGCATCTTTTAAAAAAAATGAATTATAAAATACTACAATTGAAAAAAGGAGTACTTGTTGAAAGCGATAGCACTATTTAGTGGAGGTCTTGACTCCGCTTTAGCCATAAAACTTATTCAAGAACAAAACATAGAAGTAGAAGGTGTTTATATAGATATCGGGTTTGAGAGTAATAAAAATAAAATTTCCCACCTTCAGAAATTAGCCCAAGAACTCGGCATAAAACTTACCGTATTAGATATCAAAGAACAATATATAAAAGAAATTCTCTTTAATCCCGTTTACGGATACGGTAAAAATATGAATCCTTGCATAGACTGTCACGCGAATATGATTAGAGTTGCTAAAGAATATATGAAAAAAAGTAACGCCAAATTTATAATCAGTGGAGAAGTGGTAGGTCAAAGACCTATGAGCCAAAGACTACCAGCACTAAACGCAGTAAATAAACTAGCAAACGCCCAAGGAATTGTTTTAAGACCCCTTAGTGCAAAACTTCTACCTCCTACCGTTCCGGAGATAAAAGGTTGGGTAGATAGGGAAAAATTGCTGAGCATCAGTGGAAGGGACAGAAAAACACAATTGGAACTTGCAAAAAAATACAACCTTGAGAACTTCGAAAGCCCCGGAGGTGGATGTTTACTTACCGATATAAACTTCTCCAAAAGATTAAAAGATTTTTCAAAAACACTAAATCTAACACCAAATGAAATAGATATCTTAAAAGTCGGAAGACACTTTAATTTAAACGGATATAAATTTATTTTATCTAGAAACGCAGATGAAAACAGAGTTTTAAAAGAGTATAAAGGAGAGTTGTTTTTAAAAATGTTTCCTAAAGATTTTAAAGGTCCGGTGGGATTAATCCAAAAAGATTCTCCCAACGATATAAAAAAACTTGCAGCCGATATTTTGATAAGCTATTCAAAAGAAAAAGAAGGGGAAGTTTTGTTAAACAACCAGCCTATAAAAGCCAAAAAATTCCCTAAAGAAGAGTTTAAAGAGTTTTTAATTTAAACTGTTTATTTAAAATTTTATCTAAGGTTTTATCCTTTTTCATTTTCTCCTCTTTCAGTTATTTATTCTATCATATTCCTGTCTAAATCTTTAGGAGCATTACAATTTTATCACATTAACGTAATTTTATATAGCCGTTTTCATAAAGCCAATCATATATTTCACTAACAATACCGCCTGCGGCTTCACCTCCGTGCCCTCCGTGTTCTATCAATACGGTTACGACAAATTGCGGATGCTTATAAGGTCCGAACGTAGTAAACCAGGCGTGAGAACGGTGAAAATATTTAAGCTCGTCTTCTTTTTTTCTTTTTTTAACCTCTTGAGGAATTGAGTAAACCTGAGCTGTACCGGTTTTTCCGGCTATTACTATCTTAGTATGTATATGTCTTGTAGCAGTACCTCCAGGAGCGTTACAAACCTCCCACATACCTTTTCTTACAATTCCCAAATAAGCTTTTTGTAAAGGTGTTAAAACATCTTTTAAAGTAGGTTTCGTTTTATTATTGTCTATATATTTCACAACAAAAGGTTTTGGAAGTTTGCCACTAGCAAGAAGAGCCGTATTAACCGCCACTTGAATAGGAGTTGCAAGGAAATATCCCTGACCTATTACGGCATTAAGAGTCTCTCCTATAAACCAAGGTTGATGAAATCTTCTTCTTTTCCACTCTTTATCGGGAACTATTCCTCTTTTTTCGTTAGGTAAATCTATACCCGTTTTTTTACCAAATCCCATTTTTCTTAGATGTTTTGCCAAATAATCAATACCAAGTTTTAACCCCAGCTTATAGTAATAAACGTCAACACTTCTTTTTATAGCTTTAATTAAATTAACTTCTCCATGTCCCCCTTCTTTCCAATCCCTAAACTTTCTTTTTCCTATTTCAATATAACCGGGACAATAAATCTTTTGCCAAGGATTCCACTTTTTACTAGCCGCCGCTATAAGTCCCTCCGCCGGTTTAACCGTAGACCCCGGAGGATAAATCCCGCTTACCGGTTTATTCAAAAGAGGATGGTATATATCGTGTAAAAGAGAATTCCATTTTTTAGCGTCTATCCCTTTTACAAAGAGATTGTCATCATAACTAGGATATGTAACAAGTGCCAACACTTCTCCGTCCACCCTCATAACAACAACGGCACCCTTTTTATTCTCTTTTTTTAACAAGTTATAAATAAATTTCTGAAGTCCGGTATCAACAGTTAACACAAGTTTATGAGAGAGCGATTTTTTAAAGGAGAGCTCTTTTAAAATCTCATTTTTAGCATTTACAATAACTTTCTTTTTACCTGGAATTCCCTGTAAAATATCGTCATAATACTTCTCAACTCCTCTTTTACCGGAAATTTGAGTAAGTTCTATTACGGAATTCCTTTTTAAATCATTAATATTGGCTTTTGAAACATACCCCAAAATATTTGCCATAATCTCTTTATACGGATATTTTCTCATATAAGAAGGAGTGATTATAATATTATCGTTTAAACTTAAAAACGGCTGGACTTTGTAAATAATTTCTTCTTTTTGATATTTAATTAATGTAACGGGTTTGTGATTATAAGGAGAATTTTCCCTTTTATATTTTTTATAAAGTTTGGCAATTTGAGTAGAGTTTAAATCCAAAGTGTTTTTAAGCTCATACAATGTTTCATTTAATTCCGAAGAATTTAAATGAGGTTTTAACGCTATATCGAATCTAAGCTCATTATAAGCGACCGGTTTTAAGTTTCTATCATAAATAACCCCTCTTATCGGTGCTATAAGAAAAGTTTTTTCCATATTTTCTAAAGATAATTTCAAATATTCTTTATTCGATTCGACACTAAGTTCGTAAATTCTGTAAATTAAAATAAAATAAAAAAATAAAATTATTCCTATAACGATATTAATTCGCATTTACTTAACCTCATCACAATAACATCAAAAGCAAAATTATAAACTATATACGCAATTAACAAAAAAATTCCTAAATTAGCTTTTATAAACAAATAAAAAAGTAAAAACAGATAACTCACAAAAGCTCCTACCACATCCTGATATTTAAAATTTATCATATCCCTTATGAAATTAATAAAATAAAATTTCATTACTATAAAAAAAGAAAACATCCACCATATATTAAAATTATGAAAATAGCTAAAAAGAACAATAAAAAAAAGCCCAAAAAAATACTCCTCACATACTATAAAAAAAGAAAACATTACCGGTAAAAACGGAGAAAAACTGCTAAGAAAATTTACAGCGTAAATTAAAAGCAGTTTTACAAATAAGTAATAAGAGCTATTTCGTTGCAATTCGGGAAAAACTTGCATCTTATACAATCCGCCCATATTTTTTTATCCGGAATAGCTTCTTTAGCTATTTCCGTAAAGCCCAATTTCTCAAAAAACTCTTTTTTATAAGTTAAAACCAAAACTTCTTTCAATTTAAGTTCCTTAGCTTCTTTTAAAAGGTTACTTACAAGTATTTTCCCCAACCCTTTTCCTTGAAAATTCTCTTTTAAAGCCAAAGAGCGTATCTCTCCTAAAAATCTAGAATAAATATGCAAAGCTCCGACTCCAACCGGTTCGTTATCGTATAAAATCAACATATAAGAGCGTATATTCATAGCCACTTCATCATCATCTCTTTTTAAAATAACTCCCTCTCTTACAAAAGGTGCCAATATCTCCTGAATATCTTTTATATTATCAAGAGTAGGTTTAATAATTTTTATCATTGATTCCCCCATAAAATTTCATTAATCTTACGTTTTACGTTGTCTATTCCTCTTTTTTTTACGTTAGAAACAAACAAAGCATCCGGAAACTCTTTTTTCAGTTTTGCTATTTCGCTTTGTTTTAATTTATCTATTTTCGTAAACACCGTAAGCACCTGTTGGTCTTTTCTTTTAAAAGAGTTTATATATTCATCCACTTGATTGTCTATATCCAAATTCGGATGTCTGGCATCCCTTAAATGGATAAAAAGTTTGGTATTAAATCTGTTTCTTAAAAACTCATCCAAATTCTTCGCCCACTCTTTTTGCATACTCTTAGAAACTTTCGCATATCCGAATCCAGGTAAATCAACTAAGATATATTTTTTACCTTCATCTTCAACCTCAAAAAAATTAATAAGTTTAGTTTTCCCCGGCGTTTGAGACGTTTTTGCAATTTTTTGATTCGTAAAAGCGTTTAAAAAACTGCTTTTTCCCACATTACTTCTACCAAGAAGTGCAACTTCAGTGAAATTCGGCTCAATCGCTTCATTTATTGATGGTGCAGATTTTAAAAATTTTACTTTCATTCGTTTACCTTTAAAATAATTTCTATAGGTTTTTTATTACCCATAACTTCCGCTTCTTTCGTAATTCTATTTAAAATAATTTTATTACCCTTTACACTCTCTTTCGTTTGGAGTTTTACTATTTTAGCATTACCTAAAAGAATTATATTTCCGTTATAAAGAGTATAAACAAGCTTATCACATCTACCCTTATACGTTGCGTTTTTATCAAGAGAAATTACAAATCTAACATTTCCTGTAGCTATAAATTTTTCAGGCTTTCTTTTTTTGTCGAAATAAACTATCAGCTTATCCGCTAAAATATTATCACTTCCTTTTGTTGCGTTTACATCCTTTTTAAAAACACTCTCTTGTTTTTGAGGGTCATAATGAAAATATTTACTCGTAATTTTTAAATCTTCCGCAAACAAAAAAAGAGCCATAAACAAAATTAAAATTATTTTCATTTATCAACCTTTATAAAATATGTAACGTTTTTTGCAAAAATATTTCTATTTTTATCTATAACAAAACTACTCCCATACCCCCTTATATCTTTGTTAAAAAGTTTAAATCTTTCTCCTTTTAATTCTTTCGTAGTTTTATCATAAATAGCTTTATCGGATATTAATTCTAAAGCCCCATCTTTATAATAAACATCAAAACCTACGATTTTTTCTTTAAAAAAAAGAGTTTTTTTAGCTTTATAAAAAGCTTTTTTTATTAAATCGTTCACTACCAGATTATATACTACATATTTAAAATCAAATTTTTTCAAAGAAGAAAAACTTCCGTTTTTTTCCAAAATCTCTTTATATAAAAAATAATTTCCTTTTTTTATTTCAACTTCCGGCAAAACTATCTCTTTTTTTTTCTTTTCAACATAATCTTCGCTTCCCATCACTATCGGATAAACACTTACTATAAAAATGAAAAGAAAAAAGAAAAATTTTTTTACCATAATTCCAAAAACTTATCGTATAAATTTTCTTCTTTTAAAATCATTTCTATCATTTCCGCAACCGCTCCTTCTCCACCCTTTTTCTTTAAAGGATAATTTACAAAATCATAAATATAAGAATTTGCATCATAAGGAGCAAAAGACTTTTTTACAAGTTTAAGCATAGATAAATCATTCATATCATCACCTATTACCGCTACTTGATTCAAACGAATTCCTAAAGAGGAAATAATATCTTTTAAAACCTCCTCTTTATTTTTAACACCTTGTTTAACAAACGTAACATCCAGTTCTTTCGCTCTTCTTTCTACGATTTTAGAAGTTCTACCGGTAATAATCGCACTTTTTTTACCTAAAGCATTCCAACTTTTTATCATAAGTCCGTCTTTAATATTAAAAGCTTTCAACTCTTCGCCATTATTCCCATAATATATTTTCCCATCAGTCAAAGTACCGTCAACATCTATTACGATAAGTTCTATCATAATACCCCTTTAGTAGAAGGAATTCCGGATTCTCTATAAGCCAGTGCTCGTCTTAGTGCCACTGCAAACGATTTAAATGCACTCTCAATTATATGATGTTTATTCGTCCCTCTTTTATAAACAATGTGAGCCGCTATTTTAAAATTAAACACCAAAGATTTAAAAAACTCTTCCACAAGTTCCAAATCAAAATCTCTAATAGCACCCTCTCTTGGCATTTCATACACAAGATAAGGTCTTCCTCCTATATCCAAATCAACCTCAACCGCAGCCTCATCCAAAATCGCAATAGCATTAGAAAATCTTTCTATATTTTTAATAGGAAACACCTCGTCATAAAGAGCCTGTCCTAACACAATACCCACATCTTCAACCGTATGATGATAATCCACATCTATATCCCCATCACAAAACACTTCTATATCTATTCCACTATGTTTTGCCAGGGTTTCTAGCATATGGTCAAAAAATCCGACCCCCGTAGAAATATTAGCTTTACCATTACCTTGTATATCTACTTTTACTTCTATTTTAGTCTCTTTAGTAACTCTTCTTATCTCTCTCATTTACTCTCCTACTATAAATCCATTCAATTTATGTTTCAATTTAAAGCGTTTTGCTTCTTTGTAAGAATTAAATCCCACAATGAAAACCTTATAAAAAAGTCCCGATTTTAAAACTTTAGTATTATAACCTAATCTTTTTAATTTTAAAGCTTTTTTTTGAGCTCTATCCTCTTTCATAAAAGCACCGACTTGAAGCATATATCCTCCCAATAGAACATCCCCTTTAAATCCTATAACTTTTAACAAAACTGGAGCCGTTCCGCTTTTGTTCAAACCTATCTTAGTACCAGCGGTATAACTTAAATCTATAATTCTTCCCTTTACAAAAGGCCCCCTATCATTTATTCTCACTATTACGCTTTTTCCGTTATTTAAATTTGTTACTTTTACAATCGTATTCATAGGAAGAGTTTTATGTGCCGCCGTTAAAGCGTACATATCATATATCTCCCCGTTACTTGTAAGTCGTCCGTGAAAATTAGGTCCGTACCAACTAGCAATACCTCTTTGAACCCATCCTATAGGTACACTTTTTTTAGGATAATAAACTTTCCCGTTAATTACATAAGGATTAGCTTTATTATTGTTTATAGAAGGCATATTTTGATATTCATATCTACTGCTACATCCCGCTAAAAACAGAATTACAACCAACCATCTCTTCATTTTAATCCTTGTGGAACTTTAAGTATTTGTCCTACATAAATAACAGGTGTTTTAAGTTCATTTACACTCATAATCTTTTTATAATCCACTCCGAACTCCCTTGCTATTTTCCTTAAAGAATCCCCTTTTTTAACCTTATACTTTACATAAATACTATTAAGAGGTATAACTATCTTTTCTCCTATATGCAAAAATTTTCCCAATTTATTAAAATCTTTTATAATTTTTACTTTCGTGTCGAATCTATGAGCTATTTTTAAAAGAGTATCCCCCTTTTTAACTTTATAAACCATAAAATAATGTTTAGGATGAAATTTTAACTTAAAAACAGCAAGTTTATTGTACGGAATATAAATATAATACTTATAAGGTGGAGTAAAAGAGTAATTTAAATGAAGATTATACTCTCTAAGTCTTTTATAAGGTATCCCTAAAATCTTACTAACATAATACACAGAAGTCCCAGGCGGTACATCAACTCTTTTCAAATCCGAAACCACCCCACTGTTTAAAAGATAAGCATCACTATATTTTATAAAATCGTCACTATTAAATAAAAACGACATTGCTATGATTTTTAATATATATTTTCTTGTTTCTTTAGGTATATATTGCCTTTTTAAACCCTTCTGATATCTCAATAACTCACCCAAAGAGATATCGACGTAACTCAATCTTTTATAAAGTTTATAAAGAGCCCCGAAAGCATACTTCCCTTTTCTTTGATACTCTTTTATAATTTTTCTATATCTCTTAATTTTTTTACTTTTTTTGCATCTTCTTCCCATTTGTTTACATAATTTATCAACTTTAGCCCTTACTACAGCTTCAACTATTCTAGCCTCTCCAGCATTATAAGCTATAATAGCCAAATACCACTTTCCGAAAAATTTATGAAGATAACTCAAATAAGCTACCGCAGCTTTAGTAGATTTAACAGGGTCTTTTCTTTCATCTACATATTCATTTATTTTCAATCCATATCTTCTGGCGGTTTTTTTCATAAACTGCCAAAGCCCAACAGCGTGTTTGTGAGATTTAGCAGAAGTAGAAAGATAACTCTCCGCCATTGCTACAGATACAAGTTCTCTTGGAACTTTAGAGAAAATTATGGTTTTTTTAATAAGAGGTAAATAATTATATCCGTTTTCAAGAGCATTTAAAAAATACTCTTTTTTTCTATTCAAATAAAATTTATAAATTGACTGCAATTTAGAGTTTTTTATAAAACTGTCTTCTATATTTAAAGTTTCCAAAACTCTCAAATTTCTATTATTAACAATATCTCCTAATGCAAACGTAAATATAAAAATTAAAATCAATCTCTTCATATTTTAAAAAGTTCCTTTGCATTTTGCGTAGTAATTTCTTCTACTTCTTTTGCTTCAACTCCCCAAAGTTCGGCAATTTTATCTCTTACCAACGTAGTATACATAGGTTCGTTTCTTTTTCCTCTATACGGATGAGGAGTAAGATACGGAGCGTCGGTTTCTATTACAACCCTGTTTTTTGGAATTTTAGGAAATACATTAATCAGTTTTTTGGCATTTTTAAATGTAATAACCCCGCCTATTCCATAATAAAATCTATCGGAAAATTTAAGTAATCGTTCCGACGCATTAAAACAATGGAACACTCCTTTAACATTAGGATAAGTTTCTATCACTTTTACACTATCTTCTATCGCTTCTCTTATATGAACGATGATAGGTTTATCATATTTTTTAGCAATTTTTATTTGTTTATGAAAAAGTTCGATTTGTTTTAAACGTTGAGAAGGTTCTTTTACCCAATAATAATCAAGTCCTATTTCTCCTACCGCTATACATTTAGGATGAGTTATAAAACATATAATAAGATTCTCATCAAATTTATCTATATCCAGCGGATGAAAGCCTATAGCAAAATAAATTTCCTCATAACTATTTGCAAGTTCGACAGCTCTCGGTAAATCCTTAGGATCAGCTGCCGGAATTATAAATTTCTCAACCCCAACCTTTTTTGCTCTTTTTATAACCTCATCAATGTCTTCCGTAAATTTTTCGTTATCCAAATGAGTATGAGTATCTATTATCATTTTTACCCTTTACGATTTGTAACACTTATTAATTAAACTAATCCAAGAATTGTAAATATCAGTAACTTTTGAATATAATTGTAACAAAAATATAAAAGGAGACGAAATGTCAAAACCATTATTCACTAAAGAAGAAGCGTTAGATTACCACGCAAAACCTGTCCCTGGTAAAATAGCAATAGAAGTTACTAAACCTGTTAGAGATTCTAAAGACTTATCAATCGCATATTCTCCAGGTGTTGCAATCCCTTGTCTTGAAATTGACAAAGATGAAAACTTAGCATATGAATATACAAATAAAGCAAACCTTGTAGCTGTTGTTTCGGATTCGACTGCAGTTCTTGGACTAGGAACACTTAAACCGGTAGCCGGTAAACCTGTAATGGAAGGTAAATCGGTATTATTTAAAAAATTCGCATTTATCGACGCGTTTGACATTGAACTAAAAGTTCACGATACTGAAGAAATTGTAAAAGTAGTTGAAGCTATTTCTCCTACATTCGGTGGTATCAATCTTGAAGACATAAAAGCTCCGAAATGTTTCGATATTGAAAAAAAAGCTCAAGAAATTTGCGATATTCCGATTTTCCACGACGACCAGCACGGAACTGCTATTATTTCTGCGGCAGCACTTCTTAACGGATGCGAACTTACAGGTAAAAAATTCGAAGATATCAGAATCGTAATTTTAGGTGCCGGAGCGGCAGGTCTTGCAGCGGCTGAAATGTATAAAGCCATGGGTGCTAAAAATATTGTTTTAGTTGACTCTAAAGGTGCCGTTACTACTAGAAGAAACGATTTAAACAAATACAAACAACCTTGGGCGATTGATGAAGATATCGTAACACTAGCCGATGCACTTAAAGGAGCTGACGCTGTAATTGGTAACTCTGTTGCTAACTGCATTACTCAAGATATGGTAAAAACACTTGCTCCAAACGCAATGCTTTTCGTTATGGCAAATCCTGATCCTGAAATAAAACCTGAACTGGCTCTTGAAGTAAGAGACGATTTAATTATCGCAACCGGTAGAAGCGATTACCCTAATCAAGTAAATAATGTTTTAGGATTCCCTTTCATCTTCAGAGGTGCTCTTGACACTCACGCAAAAGCTGTAAATATGGAAATGAAAATTGCAGCTTGTCATGCACTCGCAGATTTGGCTAAAAAACCTGTCCCTCAATATGTAAAAGACGCATATGGTGGAATTGATTTAAAATTCGGAAAAGACTATATTCTTCCTAAACCGTTTGACAGAAGAGTATTTGTTGACGAATCTGTAGCAGTTGCAAAAGCAGCACTTGAAACGGGTGTTGCTAGAATTAAAGTTGATGATATCGATAAATGGGTAGAAGGTTACAAACAACACCTAATCAATATGCTTAAAGAAAAAGAAGGCATCGATTACGACGCGGAGTAATTCTCCTTTTCTCTTTTTTTTATAAAATGGTGTCAATAAAGATTGATAGTGCCAGGCACTGTTAAAAATATAAACATAAAAAAATTTTTCATCCGCTAAGTCGTGTGAATCTAATTTTGCATTTTTTTATCAAACTTTACTTATTTCTTAGCACAAAAATATTATATAATTAAAAAAAAGGATTTTAATGCTAAAAATTGCAATAATTACAATAAGTGACAGAGCAAGTGCCGGAATTTATGAAGACAAAAGTGGAAAAGAAATTGAAAATTTTCTAAAAGAAAAAATTACAAACGATTACGAAATAATTTATAAATTAATCCCGGATGATTATGAAACTATTGTAAAAACTTTAAAAGAAGCCGTTAATAAAAACTGTTCCTTAATACTTACAACCGGCGGCACCGGTCCAGCACCAAGAGACGTAACTCCCGAAGCCACAAAAGAAGTTATTCAAAAAGAACTGCCAGGTTTTGGAGAACTCATGAGAATGCACAGCCTTAAATATGTTCCCACTGCCATTCTTTCCCGTGCAACTGCAGGAGTGGTAGAAAAAACTCTTATAGTCAATCTTCCTGGTTCCCCAAAAGCCATTAGAGAAAATCTTGAAGCAATATGGGCAGCAATTCCATATACAATAGATTTAATAGAAGGAGAATACATCCAAAGCCCTTTTGCTTTTAGACCACATAAATAAATTTTTCTTTTTTTTCTTTTTGAATATATCTTCACATTTATTTTTTGATTTGCTTTTTTGTATATAAAAAAAGAATTTCTGTAACTTTTTTTCTAATTCTTCTATCGTTTTAAATGTTATATTCTTTAAAAATTTCTTTATATCTTCAAATCTTCTTTCTTGTGGATTTAACTCTGGTAAATATGGAGGAAGATACTCAATTTTGATATTTTTAGGGACTTTCAGTTGTTTAGATTTATGAAAACTTGCTTTATCCATTATTAAAACTATATTATCGTTTTTAAATTTTTCACTTAAATTTTTTAAATATTCATTAAAACAAACACTATCTAAATGCGACATATGCATTGAAAAAATCTTTGGTGTTTTTTTTAATAAATAAATAACTTTTATTCTTCTATGTACCCTTACATCTCTCTCTTTTTTTAACAACTCCTCCAACTCTTCTTTACTCTCTTTGATTAATCTATCATATTTTAGTATTCCCATATCGATTAAATATCTTGGAATTGGTATTAGATGCAGAAAAGCTCAAAATATATAAACCAACTCTCAACAAATACCCAAATATTAGAAAAGGATATATATCAAATCTCTTCTAATATTCATCACACTGTTGAAAAGATAGATAATTTTGCAAAAGAGATAGACAAAATTGTCTTAACAATGCAAAACTTTATGGAAGAGATGAAAAAAGTAGAAACAATTTCAAATGAAAATAAAGATAAAATTATCTCTAATGAAAAAAATATCAAAAAAATAGCTCTTATTGCCAACAAAATATTAGAAGAACTAAAAAATTTTAAATTCTAATTTATAAAAGAGCCTCAATTTTATTTTCAAGTTCTCTAATTTTTCTTTTAAGCTGCTCATTTTCCGTTCTTAACTGGGCATTTCTACTTTTTACCGATTTTAAATCGGTTTTAAGTTTAGTAACTTCTTCATCCAAAAGCTCCAAATTCCCAAGAGCCCTTTGAAGTTGAATTTGATATTTTTTAATTAAAATTTCAGCATCTATGAGATTGGCTTTTAACTGCTTTCTTTTTTCTTCAGCCTTCTCCCAAAGATGCTTATAATAAAACATTTTAAATGATAAAAAAAGAATAACAATTATAAAAAAAGTAAGAGTTATCCAATTAAATATCAATTTTTTCTACCCTTTTCTGATGCCTTCCACCTTCAAATTCCGTTTCAAGCCAAGCTTCAAGGATAGATTCAATTTCTCCAAGCCCTACAATTCTTGCCCCAAAACATAAAATATTTGCATCATTATGAAGTCTTGCCATTTTAGCTGTATAATAATCATGACAAAGAGCCGCTCTAATACCTTTATGTTTATTTGCTGCAAGACTCATTCCTATTCCACTTCCGCAGATCAAAATCCCTTTTGTTCCAGCATTATTAGATACAGCCTCAGCTACTTTATGTGCAAAATCTGGATAATCCACACTCTCACTTGAATATGTTCCTAAGTCTTCCACTTCTATTCCCCTCTTTTTTAAAAATTCCACAACAAAAGGTTTTATCTCAAATCCTGCATGGTCAGTTCCGATAAAGTATTTCATTTTATTCCCTTTTTTTATAAAATTATAACAAAAAAGGGAAACAATGAAACTTGGAGTAAACATAGACCACATAGCAACAATCAGAAACGCCCGTCAAATAAATGAACCTGATCCATTAATGGCTTTAGAGATATTAAAAGAAGCAGGGGCAGACCAAGTTACAATTCATTTAAGGGAAGATAGAAGACATATAAAAGAGTTCGATGCAGAAAGAATAATTCAAAACAGCTTTTTACCGGTTAACATGGAGTGTTCTATAAACTCGGAAATTATAAATATAATATGTAAATTAAAACCTCATCGTGCAACCCTTGTACCGGAAAAAAGAGAAGAAGTAACAACGGAAGGCGGACTTGATGTAATTAAATTCGAAAATGAAATAAAAGAAGCAATAAATAAACTTCATAAAAACGATATTGAAGTATCGCTATTTATCGACCCGAATTTCGAACAAATAACAAAATCGGCAGAAATTGGAGCTGAAATGATAGAGCTTCATACGGGAAAATATGCAAACCTACATTTAGCATTAAATACAAATATAAATCATACTCCTTTTAAAATTTATCAAAATTTAGATAGAAAAACTCTTCAAAAAGAGATTGAATTAGAAATTGCCTTAATTAAAGATGCTGCGAGACTTGGAAACGAACTTAATTTAGAAGTAGCGGCAGGACATGGACTAAACTATCAAAACGTAAAAGAGATTGCAAACATAAAAGAGATAGTGGAGCTAAATATAGGACATAGCATAATAGCAAATTCAATATTTATAGGACTTAAAGAAGCTGTTAAAAAAATGAGGGAGTTGATTTCTTAATTTTTTCTTCTTTTTTCCTTTCAAAATATTTCTCAATACCATATACCGGTATTTCAAGTGTATCAGTTGAATTTTTTATACAAGGGGTTTAAAAATAACAGAAAGCGTGTTTCAATACTTCAAATGTTTCGGTTGAATAGCCTTTTGGTAAAACAACGTCATAATCCTGTGCTTGGTTTCAATACTTCAAATGTTTCGGTTGAATATTATCGCACAAAGGAATTATAAAAATGTGGAGTTTCTGTTTCAATACTTCAAATGTTTCGGTTGAATGTATTTAAAGCGAATTTCCAAAGCACAGAATGTTATGTTTCAATACTTCAAATGTTTCGGTTGAATAAGTGGAATTGTCCCGCCTGGAAGTACATATAAAGTGTTTCAATACTTCAAATGTTTCGGTTGAATTTTTTTATTTTCTTCACTCCATATACTTATTATTGTTTCAATACTTCAAATGTTTCGGTTGAATCTGACCCTGCCGATTTTATACAGGTTAAAAAAGAGTTGTTGTTTCAATACTTCAAATGTTTCGGTTGAATGGAGCACATTATAGTTTTTCAATATCCCCAACAATGTTTCAATACTTCAAATGTTTCGGTTGAATGAGTATATCCATAAGGAAAATATCTACACGACAGACGAGTTTCAATACTTCAAATGTTTCGGTTGAATGAGTATATCCATAAGGAAAATATCTACACGACAGACGAGTTTCAATACTTCAAATGTTTCGGTTGAATACATTAAATTTCGGGCTTTTTGAAACAAAAACACCCGAATTTCAGGAGTTTTCCAATCAAAAATTACTTTAACAAAAAAGTTTCAATCATCTTTATTTTTTACCATTATATCGGAACTTTAAAGGGCTGTCAAGAAAAAAGAGGTTGGAAAAATTACAGAAATAAAAGGAAAAATATAAAACTTGTTTTCAAACTAAAAATTAAGAAGTTAAAAATATCAATTAAAATCAAATAAACAAATCGTTTCTCTCTTTTCCTATAGTATCTTCTAAAAAACTTTCCCTGTTTTTTAGTTTAATTATCGT